>Ga0224496_10000589_pt1 | contig 24925 bp, 23 predicted proteins | sample SF_Jul11_sed_USG_2_FD_168127 | JGI IMG/M metagenome (GOLD analysis project Ga0224496, IMG submission 168127) | Sediment microbial communities from San Francisco Bay, California, United States - SF_Jul11_sed_USGS_8_1 | ecosystem: Environmental > Aquatic > Marine > Sediment | place: USA...
GCCGAGCCATCCAGAATTCTGTTTCGTATGCCAAACTGGCTGGGGGACGCAGTGATGGCTGCGCCTGCAGTGGAAAGCGTCCGGTCGTTATATCCGAAGGCTTTTATTGGCATGGCCATAAAGGATAATATCGCCGGGCTGGGGGCCATAATGCCCTCGGTGGACAAGATCTATCCACTCCCAACACCAGCGGCGGCAAAACGCCTTCTATTGAGAGGGATCTTCACTGAAAGCTACCAGCTTCTATTCATTTTCCCCAATTCGTTTCGCTCCGCCTGGGAGTTCTGGCGTGGTGGCATCCCACACCGGGCCGGATACTCCGGTATTGCAAGGAATCTCTTACTCACCCACTCCCTGGCCCGGCCACAGAAACATTCAGTCCATCAGCAGGATTATTTCTTCGCTCTTGTAAAAAGTATCATTCCCGATCTTGTTCCGGCAGCCTCCCGGATCGAGCCACCTGATGGCGCCATGGAAAGCTCGATAAAGCTTCTCCCCCATACAACCCGTCCTTTGGCGGGCATTGGATTCGGCGCCACATACGGCTCGGCAAAGATGTGGCCCGCAGAGCGCTTTGCCGCGCTGATAGACCGGCTGGCGCCCCATGCGGACGTGGCGCTGTTAGGGGCGCCCACGGATAGAGAGGTAGAAGACAAGGTTACGGCGCTGGCGGTCCATAAACCGGTGTCTCTGGTGGGTAAGACGGATATCCCAACTCTGGCCGCCACCTTGAAAAGACTTAGCGTATATATAACAAACGATACCGGACCGATGCACTTGGCCTCGGCCTTGGGGACACCGGTGGTCGGTATCTTCGGCCCTACAGATCCTCATGAGACGGCACCCATGGCCGCGAATGTGAAAATACTGTATCAGAAGGCGGATTGCGCTCCATGCTGGAAACGCCAATGCCCCTTGGATCATCGCTGCATGATGGCGATCGGCGTGGAGGATGTGGTCACTGCGGCTAAGGAGTGCCTCTCAATATAAAAGGCCGTGGATTAAAGCAAGTATTGAACTAAGAGCCTCTCTCCCACCCAACATGTTGGTCTTCTATGACACAACTATCCAACTCGTAACACACATTGAGAAACCATACGTCCTGATTTAGAACAGCACTGAGGCTTTTTTTCCTTTATATACAGCCTGTTATCTTTGGCATAATACATGCTCTGTATTGGTTCCAGGAGAAGTATTGAAGTCATGGTTGAATTTTTACCTCTTGGAAACTGGCTTATTGATCCGGCGAATGAACTGAAATTTGTCATGAAGGATAATTCGATGGCGCCTACGATCATCCCTGGGGAGATACTGATCGTGGACAAGTCGACAGTAAATTTTAAGAGTGTGTTGATATTGATCCACCATGGAAAAATGATGGCACGCAAGGTCCGAAGGCTGGAGGAGGGAGGATATGAACTGGTTCCTGACAATCCTGTTTTTCCAATAATCAAGACGGAGAAGATAATTGTCATTGGCCAGGTGGTGGCCACGGGCAAGAGAGCTTAACCCGCTGTCCTTATACTGGGCATAAGACTGTTGAGCGCTCGGGTAAGCTGTGAGAGAATGCCTGACAGAGGAATATGCAGTGAACAAGTTACCAATATTTGAATGGTTCTGGACCCAGGGCGACATCCTGGTTACCGTCAACACAAAAACGCCAGGGGTTGATGTGCCAGAGTTTCTGCGCCAGAAGGAACTGGTGGATTTCATAATGGGAGAGAATCCAACTCCACGGCTGCAAGCGGACGAGCGAGGCATATTGGTGGGTATGAGGTTTAGCTTAGCGCTCCACACCTGCTTTTTCCCTTGGGATTCAATTGAACGGATCAAGTGCCCGACTTCCATTATCCAGTTTCACAGGGAGCCGGAAGGGACCGGGAATAAACAACCCGCAAAACCGGAACTGGCCAAAGGCAAACGCTCCAACCTTCGGCTGGTAAAATAGCCAGATCTGGCCAGGCGGCGGCCCTTAATCTTTTTCGAATTTTATCGTAACATCCACGGGAACAGCCAGGCCCAGCTCCGCTTCCACCAGCTTATGCAACGCCGAGGGGACGGGGCACGTGACATGGGGCAGACAGGCGCCTGCGGCGTCGTAGATAAGGGATTTTCGGATATTTCGCATCAACTCAAATCCATCCAGAGGGCCGTTTTCCAGCGTGGCTTTCATCTTCTCCACATGTCTGCAACATTGGGTGATGGTTAACACCACATAACGGTCGTCCACCGATTCGGCGATGGCCTCTACCCTTTCACCACAAGCCCCCGCGAATACGGATATCTTCATCTGTTCACCATCGCCTCATTATACCAAATTGTATTCCGGACATGTGGAGGGAAGGTTGGAAGGTCTACCGGGGGTGGTAGCGCCTTAGGGGAGTCGGCTGCTGTAAAAGGGGCAAGTGCCAACGCGCGCGGTCATGCTACTCCTCGTTAGATATATATTGACAATGATGTAACCCTCCCCTAAAATAGAGCCATCTTGCGGAGGATTCCTCTTCACTCCCACGTCAACTGAAATCCTGATAACATTTTCCTTACAATCAAAGCAAACGATATTGTATTGTTTTGTTACCCTTCCATCTCCCGCCATTTCAATGAAAACCGGGATCGACCGCGTGTAGCGCCCTATTCCTGTCACAGCGTAATGTGTGTTAGAATCACCGAAAGGCGCTATAAACCTTTATTGGATTACTCCAAAAGGATATCAATGAGCACGAATGGTCGGCGTATTCCCCCTGACAATGAGGGGGAGGAGTTCGACGAACTGTTACGCGATTACGAAGAGGCGGACGACAGCGTCGGCGCCTATGTGCTGACAGAGCAAACCGCCGGATTGATCGAATCCCTGGACGAGGAAACGCTTGCCCTAAGTCAGAGGTTCCAGGCGATTGTAAGCTATGTGAATCACTTGAGCGGGTTTTTCGATTGCGTCCTAAAGGGAAGTAGCGATAAGGAATTTGAAGAGGCCATGGACGCCATATCCCAAGGCGCTTCAGCTCTCTCCAAGCGATATGAATCCGCCGGGAGCGTGATCATAAGGTATCGTGGCAGGGGAAGCATGGAAACCGGCGAAGGAGCCGAAAGCCACGATTTCACGGTACTAACAGGCCGCACCCTGCTGGACGTATCCACCCTGAAGAACCTCGTGTCCATCGAAAAAAGCGAGGCTTACCGGCTGGGGGAAAAAATGGGACTTGCCTTCAATCCCCTGCCGCGGCTGGGAATCTATATGCTGGCCACCACATTCAACACCGCCAGCCAACAGGACCTGTACATGATGCGCTCGGCGTTCAAGGCCCTGGTTAAATTCATGAGGCTAACGTCGCCCGCCCCCAGCGCCCCCCAGAGTGGAGATTTTCTTGTCTCCAACGAATTCGGCGTGCCGGACCCGAACCTCACCATGCTGGCGGCGATCAATAACATCAAGGCCGGCTCTATGCAGGAGCTGGTGAAAAAGGTAGCTGCCATGATGAGGGAGGCGGATCCGACCTCCAGGTTGGCCAGACCTCCAACAGTCTACGACGCGATATTCCTGGACCCCAAACTTCGCGACAGGCTTAAAAAGCCTCCGGTGGAAGTGAACAACCCGCGCAGGATGCTGGCCGACCAGGCCGATGGAGCGCTCCCTTCCCTGGAAAAAGCGATTCTTCTCCGGGAAGCCGCCGGCCTTTACGGCGACGACCCGTTGAAAGCCGCCAGGACCATGGACTGCCTTTTCCTTCGTGATTACCGCGACGTAAACTCCATGGAAATGGTGGAGAGCATTTATGACGTGGACGAGTTCATTAAAAAAGCCAGAACCCCCTCCCTGGTGAAGGTAGCCTTGACCAGAATCAGAGAGAAACTGGACCAGGCGCCAGATTACCTGATGGACACTCTCTCCTTTGACAATGGAGGGCTGACGAGCATGTCTGGGGCCATGACCGAGCCGGAACCCTTGCAGGCGGATCTTATGGGGATCGTTTCGTTTTTCAAGCAACGCTCCGAGACCAATGAAAAGATACACAAGATCCTTTACGAAGCGGTGGAATTTGATAACAAAGACGTGCGGGCGCTGGCCCAGGATATGGGCATCGGGGCCGAAGAGGCCGCCGAAACAATCGAGCTATTGCGAAAATGCTTCAAGGTCGGCGGACATTTCTCCAGGGGAGTATTCGATAAAAACATCCCCTTCTTCGCCAAGCACGAAAAAAAGATGTTCCAGCTTCTCTGGGGATTTTTGAAGGATATAAGCGCCAGGGAGGACAGGGTTGCCCTGCTCGATTCGCTTCAACTGCTGATCTCCAAAATGAGAAGGCCGGATATGGCCCTGGATGTCATCCTCTCCGATTTTGTCACATTCCCGGAGATATTGGACTACTCAGAGCGAAACGGATTGATGCTGGCAAACGTCCTGATGCGAAAGTACAACAAGGAGCTGGGAAACAAAATAGAACGCACACCGGAGGAGGTGTTGCTGGCTCGCGCCGGGATCAGCGAGGAGATGGCGGGGTCCATAGCCAATTTTATCGATCGGGAACAAGACCGGTTCCTGCGAAAAATGCGAACCATACATGAGGAGCTTGTCGCCTGTATCGGCAGCGAATCGGACGATGTGGACAAGATGTCGCTAAGGTTCCTGGTCTCCATGGAGAGGGAGATTTACATACTTCTTTCGCTATCAGGCGGTGTGACGGGAAGAAGGATCATCAGGTCCGCAGTCCGGGAATATGGCGATCCCCATTCAGGCCCCTATGAAAATGTCAAAAACCAGGATGAGCTAAAGTCAATTCTACAGCTTCTGCAACTGGCGGTGCGCAGCCTGGTGCGGTTCGGTGAAAAGGACGACGCTCCACTGTTCGAGCGGATAAAGCAAAGCGGGGAGGAATTTTTGAAAAGCAAGCCCACGCTGATGCCCAAGGAGACTTTCAGGAGCGTAATGGAGCATGTCTCCGCCGCGCTTCGAGCCTAGATGTGATCCGGCAGGTCCGCTTTTTTCTCTCTCATTCCCCCAGAGCCGGAAGGGGAAATGTCGCACCATTTCTAACGCTCCATATGATGGCAACGGCTGATGGGCAGACGCCCGCATCCGCCGAAGGAGCGGCGAAAAACACCCGACTAGTAGACCCCTCTTGAGTTCATGAACGGCTTTAGCAGGGCATCCGTATCGCCCATATGGCTGTGCAGCCAGTCGATCAGCTCCATAAGCAGATCCATGGAGAAATCCGCCTCACCCCGTTCGTATCGCTCCTTGTAGCCAGCCAGCTTTGCGGTCATGGCGTTATGCTCATCCTGATGTTTCTGTATATCAGGAAAACCATGCTCACGCATTAGATCCTCCTCTGTCGCGAAATGCTCCAGGGTGTATTGAATTGTGTCTTCAATAGCCTCTCCCAAAACCGCCCGGCTCCTCTGTTCATGTATTCCGTCACTCAGCCTGTTGATAAGCTGAAAGAGGATTTTGTGCTGGTCGTCGATCTTGGCTATACCGACGCTGAAGCTGTCGTTCCATTCCGCAAGCATGATTACTACCCTACTTATGCCTCCAAAATACCACAAAACATCTTCTTTGTCCTATTTCCGGCAAGATCCATACCCAGATTATTTGTCGCCACCGCCATCCACTAATTCCGCCACATAGGGCAGGCACCGGTGGCGATTTGCGGCGTCCAGCCCATAACCCACCACGAATACATTCTGTATGGAAAAACCGTGGTAATCTGGCGCGAAATCCACCCTGCGCCGCGCGGGCTTGTCAAGAAGCACACATGTGAGCGCTTCCCTGGCCCCAAGGGAGAGGATATGGTCCCGGGCCTGCTTCAGTGTAAGCGCAGTATCGGCGATGTCGTCCACCAGCAGAACCACTTTTCCCGCCACATCCTCATGCAGCCCGCTGATTATTTTGGCGGCTCCGGAAGACTCGGTGGACTGGCCATAGCTGGACATGGTGAGAAAATCCACTGTGGGGCACATCCCACGCCTGTGCAACGCCCGCATCAGATCCGCCAGGAACACCACGCTCCCCTTCAGCACTCCCACCATGACAAAATCCTTCCCCTGCATGCCAAGGGCTATTTCATGGGAGACCTCCTCCACACGTATCCGCAGCTTTTCTTCGGAGATCATTTCTTTTAAAGTGGCCATGTTTATCCTTCCGATAGGGTGAAATCAAGTTTAATGGAGATCGCGACGTTGATGCCATATTTTATGGAAAAAGACGTGGAAGGATATTAAACGTAATAACCGCCTGTATAAAGGAAAAACAGACGATGCGGGCAAGATAAAACTCTCTGAAGGGTAGACCTGCCTTAGTAAAAATAAAGGGGAACAGACCTGCGGCAGGAATCGCGGCCCATTCCCCATATATTAAAGACCTACATCTTTCTTAAAGTCATCACAGAGCCCTCGGGCAGGCTTACCAGGGTCAGGACATCAGCGTCGATGGTGTAGTTGTTTCTTTCCACACCTCCCACGCTCCGGTCACAGGTCGGCCCCTCCGGGCTTACAGCCTTAATGATGGTTATCAAAACGCCGTTATCGGTCTCCCATGTCCCGCTGGAATCACAGCCTCCTACGGTCGCATAATCCTTGGTGGCGTATGCGCCGTTGGCCATAAACTCCACCCCTATCTGGAAAGCCACAGCTTCCCCATCAATGGAAGTGACACCCCACATTCCTACCAAGGCCGGATCATGCTCCACCTGGACGGTATTGGAATCCGTTGATGACGATGAAGCACCACAAGCGATTAGTAACATCACCGAGAAAACAGAAACAACAGAAATCAACTTTTTCATAATATATCCCCCCTCAAAAACCAAAAGATAAGTTACCTTCAGACAATTCCCACTCCCCAGATCGGATTTATCATAGATTGTACGCCTTGCCATGACAGAATTCAACTTGGTGATCCTGAATCATATTTTCATGATAAGCGGCGGATAATGGAAAACATGGGGGCTCGAGTGATTAGCGCAAGGCCTCATGGCACTGCGGCTTGTATATCAGACAGTTAGGAGGGGCTTTTGAAAACTTGGATTAAGTATATTCACGCAGGTGGCTCCTGCATCACAGCTTCTTCCGGCAGCATGGGCCACAGCCGTATGGCCAGGCCATAGGCGAACGCCACCACTCCGAAAAGCCCTATGGAGTACATCCATTCCACTGCGGAGACAGAATATGTGGCGAACTGACCATCCAGGAACACGCTGGTGATCTCCATTCCGGGCAAAAGCTCCAGGGGTAAAATCTGCGCGGGAATCACGATCAGGTAGCGTTCCATAAGAACCCCGGCAAGTTGCAGCCAGGCCGCCGCCAGAATCCACCGGACGCTGGACCCGGTGGCGGAATTGAGCACTATGGCCGCAGGCCCCACAAGCCCCACGCCGATCAAGCCCACCCAGAAGTAAAAAGTGAATTTCCCTCCATGCAGCAACAGGAACGAGGAGGCTTCATAATTCTTGGGTGCGTAGGAGCGAGTGACGTTTTCTATGAAAATAAGGTATAGCACCACCAGGATGAATATCCCCATAAGCTTGCCCAGGCCCTGGATATAACCCACATCCAGTTTCCTGCCTGTGGCGTCGAAAGTATACTTGAGCACTATGATCATAAGGGCCGTGCCGGAGCTTAACGCCGCGGCGATGAAGCTGGGCGGCAGAAGCGGGGAATTGTACAGCTCCCGCACATACACGAAGCCGAAAATGGCGCCGGTGCCGGAGTGGACCCCAACGGCGATGATCACCGCGGAAAGCCCCAACCTTTTGGCCCACACTTCGTTCTCCCGGAACAGAGCCACCAGGTACAGAAAACCGATGAGCATATACGCGTTGTACAGGATGGCGTTGAGGCTGAACATCGACCTGGGCTGGAAATGGAAAAACGGGACCAGCACCCTGTCCGGCCTGCCCCAATCCATGATGATCGCCATCAGGCCAGCCACGATCAGAACAACCGCCAGCATGCTGGCCACCCGAGCGAAAGGCTTATACTCCGTCTTGCCGAACACTGTGCTCATGGAAGAGAGCACCAGCGACCCGGCTGAGACACCGATAAGGTAGATAGCCATCACAATCGGCATCCCCCAGGGAACCTGGTTAGTCATGCCGGTGACATGGTGCCCCTGAAGGAACAGAATCAGCGCCGATATGGGAAGCAAAGACGCCACCAGCGCCGAACCAGCCATGAATGCGTAATAGCCGCCGGAGCGCCCTTCAATTCTGGTGTATTTAATTTTCGCCATCGTCTACAGTCCCATGTAATAAACGCCCGGCTCGCAGCCCAGGTCCGCCCGCAGCTGACGAGCCCTCCCTGTGCGCAACAGGGCGCTGGCATCGGTGTCCGGATTGTTCAGGTCGCTGAATACCATGGCGCCTGTGGCTTTCTTCTGGCACGCCTCCACACAGGCAGGCTGCATTCCCTGGTCGATCCTGTGGGCGCACAGTGTGCACTTTTCCACCACGCCATGGGTCCGCGAAGGAACCTTGGGATTGTCCCCCTCTTTCGGCTCCACATGTTTGGCCACAAAAGACCGCGCCTTGTATGGGCAGGCGATGACGCAATAACGGCATCCGATACATCGGTGCTTGTCCACCTGCACGATGCCATCCGGGCGCACAAAAGTGGCCGCCACGGGGCAGACATGAGCGCAGGGGGGATGCTCACAATGAAAACACATGGCGGGAAAAGTCCGCTCGGTCGCTCCTTCAATCCCCTTTGGACGAAAGGCTATCTTCCGGATCCAGTGGATATCCAGCTTTGGGTCGTCGAAGCGGGGCACATTGTTTTCGGTCCTGCACGCGTCCACGCAGACAGTGCAATCGGCGGAGCACTTGTCCGCGTCAATCACCATGCCCCAGCGCCTTGCTGTGGAGCCCTCTTTCTCAACTTGGGTCATGGCGGAGGCCACGGGCCCAATGGCGGCGCCAGCGGTCACCGCCGCCCCTATCCTCAAGAAGTCGCGTCTATCAAAGTCCATCAGGATATTTCCTCGCCGTCAAACCGGATAATGATGGCATTGCCAGCATTCAGGGCTGGCGCCTACAAAGGAGTGGCAGCTGTCGCAGAATTCGCCGCGTTTGGGATGGCACGAAACACATCCGGCCAATCCGGACTCACCGGCGGGAATTCCACCCCGCACCGAATCATCGCGGGTGTGTTTCAGCAGGTTCATATGGTTGCGCCGCATCCAGTCGGTATCCTTGACGCACTTTTCCCCCTTCCCCTGTTTTAGAGCCGGATGGCTCTTGGTGGAGCCGGTCACCGCGCTGGTGGCGTTGAATATCAATGGAAACGCCAGGACTGCGAAAAATATGGCGACAGCCAGCAAACCTTTACTCATTCAAATATCTTCCCAAAGCTGAACGGAAATATTTTAATAAAGAGCTTTCGCTGATTATACACTCTCCCCATTCTCATGGGGAACCCCATCTCGCCAAGCCACGGGCCTGGCGAGAATATTTGATATAACCTATGACGTGTTTGATGAGACCGAGCTATAAAAGGATTCAGACATCCTCCCTCCCCGGCGGGGATTCACCCTGCCGATATCACTCTATATCGCCGCCATCACTTTTTCCAGCAGGGGGCGCACTTCGCCAGCCAATGTGTGGACATCCTCCCTGTCCACCATGCTCAACACAGCGTTCGGATCCATAAACTCCACTGCCATCTTACCCTCCGCCACTTGCCGCACCACCACATTGCATGGGAGCAACAACCCTATCGAGGGCTCGGCCTCCAGGGCTCTGGCGGCAAAGGGTGGATTGCAGGCGCCCAGAATCACATATGGAGCCACATCCTTGTCCAGTTTCTTTTTCAGCGTGGCCTTCACATCAATCTCCGTCAGAACACCAAAACCGACCGCCGCAAGTTCGCTTTTTACTTTCGCCACGGTCTCATCGAATCCGCCATCGACTTCCTTGCCAAATCCATACTTACTCTGCATCATTCCTCCAGTTGATTATGCCCGCCGGGCCACCCGGCCTTTCCATGGTTACATTTATTAGATATGATAATCTTGATTATGATTCATAAAACTAAAATATCCGCTCATTATCGGGTCCATTTCCCATGATACCCACTCCAGGACTTCTGGTGGCCGCTCCCCTGCGAAGCTCCGGCAAAACAACGGTCTGCATTGGGCTTTGCCGTTCGTTTTCCCAGCGCGGGATGATTGTCCAGCCTTTCAAGAAAGGCCCGGACTACATAGACCCGATGTGGCTTACCTCCGCCGCGGGAAGGGATTGCCGAAACCTCGACTTCTTCATGATGGGCGACGAGACAATCCTTCGTTCATACACCACCTTCTCCCAAGGGGCGGATATCGCGGTGGTGGAGGGGAACCTGGGGTTATACGACGGATTGGATCCGGAAGGGGCGGATTCCTCCGCCGGGCTGGCGCAGCTTCTACGACTGCCAATAATCCTGGTGGTGGACACCATGGGGATGAACCGCTCCGTTGCGGCCCTGGTCCAGGGATTCACCAGGTTCGAGCCTGACCTGCCTATCCGGGGTGTGATCCTGAACCGCGTGGCCAGCGCCCGTCACGAAGCCAAGCTGGTGGACTCGATCCGCCGAAACACCGATGTGGAAATTCTGGGCGCCATCCCAAAAGCCCCGGAGCAAATGAAAGTCCTCGAGCGCCACATGGGCCTGATCCCTGTGAAGGAGGATCCCAAACTTTTTTCAAGGGTGGACGATATCGGGCGAATCATCGCCCAAAACGTGAACCTGGACCGCATCGCCCAGATCGCCCAAACCGCCGCCGCTCTGCCCAAACTTCCGCCCTGTCCCGGCGAAAGGAAAACTCCGGACATCACCATCGGAATCGCAAAGGACAGAGCATTCTCTTTCTACTATCCGGAGAATCTGGAGGCCCTGGAGGCCGCAGGCGCCCGGCTGGTTCCATTCAGCCCCCTGGAAGACCGGCGACTGCCAGAAGTGAACGCCCTGTATATAGGAGGTGGTTTTCCTGAAGTGTTCCTGAGGGAACTGGAGGCTAACACCGCGCTTCGCGGGCAAATCCGTCATGTGCTGGAAAACGGCCTCCCCGCGCTGGCCGAATGCGGAGGATTGATGTATCTTGCCCGCTCCATTATGTTCGATGGCGCCAAGGGACAGATGGTTGGATTTCTGCCGTGCGATGTCCATATGGAGAAAAAACCCATGGGCCTGGGTTACATGACATTGGAACCAACCGGCGATTGCTCTTGGTTTTCATCCAGCGGAAAGGTGATGTGCCACGAGTTCCACCATTCCCGGCTTATCGGGCTGGAGGCGGACACACGGTTCGCCTGGCGCGTCCAGAGGGGAACAGGGATAGATGGAATCCACGATGGAATCCTCCGCAAAAACACCCTCTCCACCTACGCGCACATCCATTCCTGCGGCGCTCCGGATTGGGTGGGAGACTTTGTAGCCCACATCAGGAAAACAGGGATGGTCACAAAAGGATAATGCGCAGGCATATTCCGGGAAGCATTTTTGTTGCTTTATACTTCATAATTTTACTAAAATGCAACCTGACATTTCACTTGGATAGCAGTTTTCCTGGTGAAAGCCCTTTTTAACCAGTTACCAACATGAAAAATCATGGATCGTTCGTTGTTGAAAATTATTTTCACTTCAGCCTGTCTGGTGATTGCTCTGTCACTGGCCATCGCCTGTGGCGAACATGAAGACGATGATTTTAATGGCGGCGGCGGGAATCCACCACCTATCCCCACGGAGAGGTGCGATACCAACTGCGCAGTGCCTGGCGCCTGCGCGGAACATGAGGGGGTGAACTGTTCCGCCGGACCTGACATCGACGCATCCGTAATCTGCAATGACGGCTACAAGGACTCCAGCATCAAGTACAACTGCTACTAGCTCCCCACCGACACATTGCCTCTGCTAAATGCTCTTGTCCTTCTTCTGGGCCACCAAAGTCATCACCGTGAAAATTACCACGATGAAACCCGCCAGAATCAACAACTCCATCCACGAGTTGGAGAGGGGATTGTTCCTTATCATGATGTCGCGGGCGGCGGCGTTGGCGTGGGTCAGCGGCAACACCCAGGCGATAATCCGGAAGAACATGGGGAACCCGTTTATGTCCCAGATGATATCCGCCAGAAAAATCTGCGGCAGGATCACCAGCGGGATGAATTGCAGAGCCTGAAACTCGTTGTGGGCCAAAAAAGAAGCCAAAAGACCAAGATTCAACGCCACCAGCATCGTCAGCAGAACCACCACGGAGAAGGCCAGAGTCTGCGACCAGGTGAAATCGAACTGGATAAGCTTGAGGATAAACGCCACCACTATTATCGACTGCAGACTGGCGAACGTGAAAAAACCCATCACGTATCCCGCTATCACCTGGTAAAACCCCACCGGCGCCACCAGTAGCCGCTCCAGTGTCCCGCGCAACCTTTCCCGCTGGAATGTAATAGTGGACAGGATGAACGTGAAGAAGAAAACGAAAAAGGCGGGGAGCACTGGCAGGAAGAAGTCTACCATCCTATAGTCATCCGAGCCGTAGCTGTAATGTTTCTCCAATACCATAGGCTTGTTATTCACAGACTCGGCGCATAGCGAGGAGCAGGAGGAATCTATCACCACCGGCAGGCTGGCCGCCAGTTCATCCATGGCGTCGGCAATGGCCCCGAACACAGCAGAGGTGATAATCGGCTTGGATCCTTCCACGTAAAGATGCAGCGTCCCCTCCCTTCCATCAAACCGGTCGGTGATCATCTTCTCTCCCATATACAGCACGCCATCCGCCCCACCAGTGGCCAGCTCCTGGCGGATCAGCCGGTCCAGCGTCTGCGGGTCGGTTTCCTCGTCCGGTATCGGCATCGATATCATCCGCACGTCCTTGTCCATCTCCAGGGTGCTGATGAAATCCATCTCGAAGAACCGCGCCGCGCCCCGGGTGACCACTCCGATGTTGACTATCTGGTCGTCCTTTATCGCATAGTAGACCAGTGTCATCACCACCAACGGCGCCAGAAAGAAAAAAGCCAGAGTGCGTCTGTCCCGGGAAATTTCCCTGATAACCCGGACCGCCACCCATACCGACCTCATGTCGCCACTCCTTCTTTGGTGGCCACCACGAAGGCCTTTTCCAGGTCGTCGGCCTGATATTGCCGGGTCAGATCATCCGGCGTCCCATCGCCAATGATGACTCCGGAGCGGAGGAACACCACCCGGTCACACCGGTCCGCCTCCGATATGTGGTGGGTGGTGATAAGGATCGATGTCCCCTCGTCGCACAGTTTGCGCAACGTCTCCCATATTTTTATGCGCAGCACAGGGTCCACTCCTGCCGTTGGCTCGTCCAGCAGCAGAAGCTTCGGCTTGTGCACCAGTGTGGTGCCCAATAGCGCCCGCCGCACCATCCCCCCGGAGAGATTGGCCAGGATATCGTCGCGCCTTCCGGATAACTCGATGGTTTCGAGCACCTCATCTATTCGGGTTTTCAAAGCCCCCTCCCCCATCCCGTACATCCTGCCGAAGAATAGCATATTCTCCACCACCGACAGATTGGGATATATGGCCAGGCTCTGGGGCATATATCCGATCATGGCACGGGCTGCGCTGGCGCCCGGCTCCAGCCCTCCGAACAGAGTCAGCTTTCCGGCGGTGGGGCTGATCAATCCGGTGACCAGCCGAAGCAGAGTAGTTTTACCTGCCCCGTTGGGGCCTAACAGGCCAAACACCATCCTGCCCGGAATTGTGAGGGATGTCTGGTGGAGAGCGGTGAATCCACCAAATGTCTTGACCACGTCCTCCATCCTTAGGATGTATTCGGTGGAGACGGTCCCTGCGTTCATATTCTTTATATCACTTGTTATCGTCTAAGGATATCAGGGGGACGAATGGGCCACAAGGGACTTTACATAGACGGCTGGTATCAAAAGATATCTGATTCATATGAAAAAGGGTTATCATTGTCGAGTATGGCCGCTATCAGGCGGGCGCGAAAGGCTTGGATTATTGGGAATATTTGCATGGTAAAGATACGATTTTTGGGAGCTGCGGAACAGGTCACCGGCTCCTGCTTTCTGCTGGACACAGGCCAGGAAACCGTGCTGATAGATTGCGGCATGTTCCAGGGCGGTCACGCCACCTTCATGCGGAACTATGACCCTTTCGGCTTCGATCCGGCAAAGGTGGATCATATGATCCTCTCCCACGCCCACGCCGACCACTCCGGACGCATCCCCCTGCTGGTAAACCGTGGATACAAGGGGAAGATTCACTGCCACGCCGCCACGGCGGAGCTGGCCGACCTGATCGTCATGGACTCCGCCCATATCCATGAGGTGGAGGCTGGATGGAGATCCCGCAAGAACAAGCGCAAGGGAAGAGGCCCCGTGGAGCCTCTATACACTATAGCCGACGCCAGAACAGCGCTGAAGAGACTGGACCGCTGTGGCTACCACCAAACGGTGAAGCTGTCAGACTCGATCAGCTTCACTCTCCACGACGCAGGCCATATCCTCGGCTCCTCCATAGTGGAGCTGGATATACGAACCCGCGACAATGGCCCCGGCAAAAAGATAGTTTTCAGCGGGGACCTGGGTCGGCCGGGACAGCCGATAATAAAGGACCCGGAGTTCCTCACCTCTGCCGACTTCCTGGTGATCGAATCCACTTATGGCGCCCGCCATCACAGGCCAATTTCCGACACGAAAGAAGAGCTGGCCGCAATAATCCGCCAGGCGGCCAAAACGGATTCCAACATTATCATCCCTTCCTTCGCCGTGGGACGCACCCAGGAGTTGATATTTTACATTAGAGAGCTGATGGGGGAAGGTCGTATCCCCAAGACCTACAAGAACATATATGTGGACAGCCCCATGGCCACCAGCGCCACAGGTATATACGAAAACGCCGTGCGGGAGTGCTATGGCGAAGAAGCGCTGCAGTATTACGACAACCACCTCTCCCCACTACGGTTCGAGGGCTTGCATTTTGTTTCTCCGGTGGACGAGTCCATGCTGCTCAACATGACTCCAGGCGGCCAGATCATCATCTCCGCTTCCGGGATGTGTGACGCCGGCCGGATATTGCACCACCTTCGCCACAACCTGTGGAACGAGAAGAGCCACATCGTCTTCGTCGGCTTCCAGGCCGAAGGGACCAAGGGACGCAAGATCGTAGACGGCGCCGCGACAGTGAAAATCATGCGCGAGGAGATATCCATCAATGCAAAGATCCACACCCTCAACGCCTTGAGCGCCCACGCCGACTCCAATGGACTCATTGAGTGGGCCTCCGCTTTCAATCCCGCCCCGAAGCTGACGATGGTGGTCCATGGGGAAAAGGAACAGGCGGAGGGGCTGAAAAAAAGGCTGAAGGAAGAGCTGGGCCTTATTACCACCATTCCGGTGATGGGGGAGACCATAACCCTGGTCTAGCGCTTCCCAAGGATAAAATCTCCTTTATCCCGGCAGACCGTTAATTTATAATTGCCGATTCCGTTCAATTCGCATACAGAAGAGGTATTTTTGGATTTTATAGATTTAAAGACCCAGCGAGACAGAATCAAGGGCGGGCTGGACCACCGCCTGGCCCGGATATTTGATAGTTGCCAGTTCATCATGGGGCCGGAGGTGGCCGAACTGGACAAGGCTCTGGCCCAATACACCGGCGTCAAGCACGCCGTCAGCCTCTCCAGCGGCACAGACGCCTTGCTACTTTCCCTAATGGCTGTTGGGGTCAAGCCGGGTGACGAAGTAATCACTACTCCATTCAGTTTCTTCGCCACGGCGGAGGTGGTTTCGCTATTGGGCGCCACGCCGGTGTTCGTGGATATTGAGCAGGATACCCTCAACATCGCCCCTGACAAAATAGATAGCGCTATCACCGGAAAGACGAAAGCCATCATACCCGTGAGCCTCTACGGCCAATGCGCGGACATGGAGGCTATAAACCAGGTCGCCAAAGCCAAGGGTATCCCCGTCATCGAGGATGGCGCCCAGAGCTTCGGCGCTGAGTATAAGGGGAGGAAATCATGTGGACTATCGGCCATCGGCTGCGCCAGCTTCTTCCCGTCAAAACCATTGGGATGCTATGGCGATGGCGGCGCCTGCTTCACCGACGACGACAACCTGGCGGATACGTTGCGCCAACTGCTCAATCATGGGCAGGACCGGCGTTACAACCATCCGCTGATCGGGACCAACGCCAGGATGGACACCATCCAGGCCGCCGTGCTTCTGGAGAAACTGGCCATATTCCCAGACGAAGTGGAGGCCCGCGCCAGGATCGGAGCCCGATATACGGAATTGCTGAATGGCGCCGTGGTCACTCCCGTCATCGCGCCGGGGAACACACATGTCTACGCGCAATATACAATCAGAATAAAGAGTAGGGATCAGGCCCAGCAGGAGCTGAGCAAAAAGGGAATCCCAACGGCAGTCCATTATCCCATACCGTTGCATCTGCAGCCCGCGTACGGCCACCTGGGCCAGGGGCAAGGCTCGTTCCCCGTCGCGGAGGCCGCCGCGGCGGAGGTCATCAGCCTGCCAATGCACCCATACCTTTCCGACAAAGATATCGAACATGTGGCAGAAGCTGTGATAGAAACCAACCAAAATGGAGAAGCTGTGTGACTTTCATAGGAGAGATGGACATCCTGATTAAACGCATAACCTCCAGGGAGGCCAGGGTGGGGATCATCGGCCTGGGTTATGTAGGCCTGCCAATAGCCTTGAGATTCGCCGACGTTGGGATGAAATCCACCGGATTTGACGTAGATCCGGTCAAGGTGAGAAGCCTGGCTAAGGGGAAAAGTTACATAAACCACATTCCTTCGTCCCATATAAAACAGCGCATGAAGGATGGAACATTCTCCGCCACCAACGACTTTTCACAACTGGGCGCCCAAGATGCCATAATCATCGCCGTGCCCACTCCCCTGACGGAAAAGAAGGCCCCGGACCTTTCATACGTTGTCTCCACCGCCGAAACCATAGCCAAATATCTGCGGCGAGGCCAGATCATATGCCTTGAGTCCACCACATACCCCGGAACCACCAGAGAGCATCTGCTACCCCTTTTCGAATCCGCGAAGATGAAAGCGGGACGCGATTTTTTCCTGGTATACAGTCCGGAACGCGAGGATCCCGGTACTGGCAAATACAGTATTCAGGACATCCCGAAGGTAGTGGGTGGTATCACTCCCTCCTGCCTGAAGACCGGCAAAGCTTTATATGGGGCGATTGTCAATCAGCTAACCCCGGTTTCCTCGCCGGAAGCTGCGGAGATGACCAAACTACTGGAGAACATATTCCGCGGTGTGAACATCGCTCTGGTGAACGAGATGAAAATGCTGCTTGACAGGATGGGCATCGATATATGGGAGGTGATCGCAGCCAGCTCTACCAAGCCTTTCGGATTCATGCCGTTTTATCCCGGCCCCGGCCTGGGGGGCCACTGCATACCCATAGATCCTTTCTACCTGACCTGGAAGGCCAAGGAGTTCGGCTTCACAACCAGATTCATCGAGCTGTCCGGGGAGGTTAATACCTCGATCCCTCGCTGGGTGGTGGAAAAACTGACAGATGCGCTCAACACCAGGAGGAAATGCCTCAACGGCGCCAAGGTGCTGCTCATCGGAGCGTCGTACAAGAAAAACGTGGACGACACCCGGGAATCACCATCACTGGTATTGATAAGCATGTTGCAAAAAGCAGGGGCAAAGGTGAGCTACCACGACCCGTATATTCCCCGTCTGCCCAGCACCCGGCAGTTTACATTCAACCTGAAATCCACCCCCCTCACTCCGGCCAACCTGAAGAAATCAGACGCCATCGTCATCGTGACCGACCATGACAACGTGGACTACGATATGATCGCCAGCCATGCCTCGATGGTGGTGGACACGCGAAACGCGATGAGCCGTGTGAAAGGGAGAAAAAACAATATTATCAAGGCGTAGAGCATAGAGCCCCTCATCTTCTGGAAAGATTATCTTCCCATCTCAGCGCGGTAGAGATTATGTAGTCCAGGTCGTCATGTCGCGGCGCCCACTCCAGTTCCGCCTTTATGCGCGCACAGGAGGCCACCAGCATCGGCGGATCGCCTTGCCGTCTGGGGCCGTCCTCCACCGGGAAACTTTTCCCAGCTACGCGCCGGGCCGCATGGATCACTTCCCGCACACTGTGGCCATGGCCATAGCCGCAGTTATACACTCTGGACACCCCACCACTGAGCAGGTAATCCAGCGCCAGCAGATGGGCCTGGGCCAAATCGTCCACGTGAATGTAATCCCGGACACCCGTTCCGTCTGGCGTGGGATAATCGGTCCCGTGAATGATGATCCCCGGTCGCCTGCCCAAGGCCGCCTGGCACACCACCTTCACCAGATGCGTGGCGTTGTCCGCCGCCTGCCCGGTTCGCCCTTTCGGATCCGCCCCCGCCACGTTGAAATAGCGGAGTATCACATGTCGCAAGCCCATGGTCCTTCCCACATCCTCGATCATTCCCTCGGTCATCATTTTGGACGCCCCATAGGGATTGACGGGCGCCAGGGGAGCCTCTTCTGCAACGGGTATGGTATCAGGAGCGCCATAAACCGCGGCGGTGGAGGAATAAACAAGCGCCCCGATCTGGTGGGCAAAAAGCGCCTGCAGCAGGGCCAGTGTGACACAGGTATTGTTGGCGTAATACATAAGCGGCAGTTGGACAGATTCCGGCGCCACCACCGACGCGGCAAAGTGCAAAACCGCGTCATAAGATCGCTTCCTGAACACACGATCCAGGGCTCCCCGGTCCGCCAGATCCGCCTCCACCAGTTCCACCCCCGGCGCCGCGCCCCGGTTGCCAGTGGAGAGGTTGTCATACACCACCACCTCGTGACCAGCCTCCATCAGCTTTAGGGCCACATGGCTTCCAACATACCCTGCGCCTCCGGTCACCAACACTGTTGCCAATATGATTTTACCTATTTTAGCGCATCGTTTCGTGGGCCAGAATTCCGGTCCGCCATCAATACCTTCACCATTATTTGACACCGTTGCGCAGAGCGGGTCAAGCCGTAGTTGGCGTGTGGAATTGAGTTGTAACCGCGGGAAATTGGCTTTAATATATCGACTCGTAATCCTGCCGTCGGGCGTTATTCCGTTACCTGTACATTTTTGATAATAGACCAATGAGCGAAAGAAAAGAAAACAAGGCCACAAACGTGGTATGGCACTACGCCACTGTCAACCGCAGGCGACGCGAAGAGAAGAATCGGCATAAATGCGCCATATTGTGGTTTACTGGGCTACCATGCTCCGGCAAGTCCACCCTGTCGCACGCCGTGGAGGAGAGCCTGTTCCAGATGGGGTGCAACACTTTCGTGCTGGACGGCGACAACGTGCGCCACGGCCTCTGCTCAAACCTTGGGTTTTCCGCCGAGGACAGAACCGAGAATATCCGCAGAATCGGCGAACTTGCAAAGCTGTTCCTTGAAGCCGGAGTAATTCCTTTGACTGCGTTCATTTCCCCATACCGCAAGGATAGAGAACTGGCGCGCAGCCTAGTTCCGCACGGTGACTTTATAGAAATATTTTGCGATTCCCCCCTGGAAGTGTGCGAGGAGAGGGATGTCAAAGGATTGTACAAGAAAGCTCGCAAGGGGGAGATCAAACACTATACCGGCGTTTCTGATCCATATGAAGCCCCGTTGGCCCCGGAAGCGCGAATAGACACGGCTGGCAAGAGCGTGGAGGAGTGCGCGAAAGAGGTCATTGAATTGATGATCTCTCGCGGGATAGTAAGCGCAAAAGATAATAATTAAGGGGCATACGGTCTACCGGCTCCTTTGCATGAGAATGGCCCACTGCTGTCCGGTCATGGCGCAAAATCCCTTGTTGTTCCCGGCGGCATAATGTATTTTTACACTTTTTTCATTCTTCTTTCAGGGCTCTGGCCGCTACCGGCTCCGGGCCCACGGTACGAGACCATATGAGCGTAGACCCAGCCGTCATGGAACAAGCCATCTCCAGCAAGGAGGCGGCGCTCCTTGGGGTGGTACAGGGGATCACCGAATACCTGCCGGTCAGTTCCTCCGGCCACCTTACCCTGGCACAGCACATGCTTGGCTACACGGAGCCGGAGATATTTTTCGATATCGTATTGCACCTCGGCACACTGGCGGCGGTGACCTGGTATTACCGCAAAAGCCTGTTGCGCTCCATCTCGGAAACAACCGGTGGACTCCGCGCGATAACGGGTGGCGCCGCCCCAGGCAAGCTGATGGCCGAATCGGAGGGATTCCGGCTGTGGGTGTTGGTCTTTCTTGCCCTGATCCCAACTGGCATCATCGGATTGTCCATGAAAAAATGGTTCGAGGCTATGTTCGAGCAACCTGTTCTGGTGGGTGTTATGCTTATCATTACCGGAGCGGTTCTTTTCCTCACTCGCTTCGCCAGGCAGAAAGGCTCCGGGATTCTGGACATGGGAGTCATGACCGCCCTGGCGGTGGGCGCGGTGCAGGGATTGGCCGTGGCGCCAGGGATCAGCCGCAGCGGCGCCACAATATGCGTGGCGCTGTTTTTGGGAGTCGAGAGAGAGACAGCCGCCCGGTTCTCCTTCATCCTCTCCATTCCAGCCGTGCTGGGGGCGTTGTTATTGAAAATGCGCGAGGATCTGGGAGATGTGGCGCCGGAAGCCATGGCCACCGGTTTTTTGACATCAGCGGTGGTGGGATACCTCTGCCTGGCGCTGCTGATCTTTATTGTCAAAAAGGGGAGGCTTTCCTGGTTTTCCGCTTATTGCGTGGCGGTGGGAGCTTTCGCCATATACAATTTCTCTTAGGACGGAATTCGACCAATGATATACAGCGTGATAATGGCCGGCGGCAAAGGAACCCGGTTCTGGCCCGTATCCCGGGAGACCCGGCCAAAGCAGTTTTTGCCTGTGGTGGAGCGGAAAACGATGATCCAGGCCACCTTGGACAGGACATCCCTGCTGGCCCCGCCGGAAAGGACACTGGTGGTCATAGGAGCCGAACATGAACCCCTTGCCAGAGATCAACTGCCAACCGTCCCGAAGGATAATATAATCGTTGAACCGGTGGGGAGGAATACCGCCCCCTGCGTGGCCCTGGCCGCGTCGATCATCCATAAGCGCCATCCCGGCGCCATCATGGCGGTTTTCCCGGCGGACCATGTGATGTCCCATCCGGAGAGGCTGCGCGACACCGCCCTTGCGTTGGCCTCCGCCCTGGCAAACGAGGAGGGTAAGCTGGGCACCATCGGCATCTCCCCCGCCTATCCGGAAACAGGGTACGGTTACATCCACCAGGGCGATAAGCTGGAAGGGGCCGTCCACAAGGCCAGGGGCTTCACAGAAAAACCTGATCTCGATACGGCGAAAGGGTACTTGAAGTCGGGTGATTACTTGTGGAACTCCGGCATGTTCTTCTGGAAAACCACAGCCATCCTGTCCGCTGTGGAAAAATACGCCCCGGACCTGGCGGCGGCGATGGCGCCCCTGGAGAAAGCGGTGGACACGCCTGGCTTTGACGAGACCATGGCCCGCGTATACCCTACCCTGCCATCGATCTCCATAGACTACGCGATCATGGAGAAGGCGGCTTCCGACGGGCTGGCGCTGGTGGCGGCGGCGGATCCTGGGTGGAGCGATGTCGGGTCCTGGCGTTCGCTTTACGACCTTATCCCCCCCGACGCCAACGGCAACCGCGCCCATGGCCAGCTGATCTCGGTGGACTCCACCGGGCTGCTGGTCCACAACACCAAACGGTTGGTGGCGGCGGTGGGAGTGCAGGACCTTATCGTGGTGGAGACGGACGACGCAATCCTTATTTTGGATAAGGAGAAAGCGCAGGATGTGCGCCAAGTGATCGAGGAGATAAAGAAGAGGAAGATCGACTTCTACCTTACATAGAAGCGCGATATATAATGTACGTTATCTATCACTGTACAGCCCTGGAAACCGCGTGTCTGGCAAACATTATACTTGTACATACTTCCCACGCAATATCTTCCTGCCGGACAGGGTATCACGAGTGTTTCGCCAGATTATAGAAGCCTCCTTATAATTCATGGACGTAACTTCCTCACTTATCCATCTTCAGATGGATGAATAGTGCAGGCAAGAATAGAGGCGCCCCCACCGCCATTGCCGCCACCACACCAGTCATATACTACTCACCCATCGGGACCTATACATCCTTCAAATGAGAAGCTGGCCCCTTATCACCCAGCCATCTCTATCTCGTCGGTAAGATTGGGAGGGATTTTCGCCGAGTTCACGAATTTCTTCACATCCTCCACGTTGTCTACGGCGGCCAGTTGCTTGAACAAAAAGTCGAACTTGCTCTCCAGTTCGGCGCCTATGGAGTTTCGCGTCACTTCCGGCAGGGTCCACAGTTCCTCCTTGACCAGACCGAATCCTTTTTTGCGGGTCTTGTATATGAACTGTTCCTCTGTCTGGCCCGATTTCACTTCGTCGCCGAACTTATCGTGCAACCCTTTATACACCTTCTCCTTTAATGAGGCGGGAAAGAAGTTGGAATCGTAGATCATGTTCTGGAATCCGGTGGCCAGGTGTATTTCACCTGTGTTCATCTTGGGAAAGTGGTGAAACATATCGTCCGGCAATGTGGAAGCGCCGTGCTGCACCGCGCCACAGAGCCCATATTTATTCTTGGCCATGGCCCCTAGCTTATCCAGGGTATCAAAATCGAGTGCCACCTCGGCGACGGTTCCGTCCGGCAGGGGGATGCCGCCGTGAGATGTGCCGGTCTGGACGGAAACTTTGCTGATACCGGCCAGTCCCTTTGCCTTCACAGCTTTTTCATATCCATCCATGTATGCTTCCAGCTCTTCCACAGTGGAGTTCTTCTCCCCAACTTCGCCTATTTCACCACCTACGCTTATGGTGACTCCTTCAGGCTCCAGCCCCCGGACATGTTCGGTAAGTTCCGCGCCTACCTGATAATTGAGACGTTGCTGTTCCTCCAGGGTGGCGTGGGAGAGGTCCACCAGTGTGGATGTGTCGATGTCGATGTTATAGAACTGGGCGCGGATCGCATCCTCGATAAGCTTCTTGACTCCTCCGGATTCCTTGGCCGGGTCCTCTTTGTATTTCTTCGCGTTCACCTGAAAATGATCCCCCTGAATAAACACCGGGCCGGTGAATCCTTCCTTCACTGCGGCGGCGATCATTACGGTGGAGTATTCAGCGGGGCTCTGCAGCGTGTAGGCGATTTCCGACTTGGCGATCTCAAACAAGAATGTACCCGAGTTGTTCTTCATGGCGGCTCGGACCAGGGCCCGGGCCACGTCATAGGACAGCCCGCGGATATTGACCGCCGGAACGGTGTATTGATTCTTCAGGTCGCCACGCCCCATCGCCTCATACAGCCCCTGGATGCTGGCGGACCATACACCCAAATCCATGGCGGCGCTTTTTATCATCCAGCGCGCCATTCCCCGCACCTCCTGGTTGCCAGCGAAAACCGCGTTATATACCAGGTGGTCGATTACCTCTCCCCGGAAAGCCGCAGGATCGGTCACCTTCACCTGACCGCTCGCTGTAGCGCAACCCGCCAATATATTTTTCAGATCATCTGAGTTTGACACTTTCATGAGACTGTCCCTTTCCCCTAAATAGACTAGACATTCACTCCGTATATATTGATCCTATTATAAACCCTTTCTGGCCGTCCACTTCCCATTTTCATTGTGGCGCCCCACTCCATTTCCCGTCATGGCAGGTGATTAGCCAGCCCCCCCCGATAGGATATTTTGTGGACGGCGCGCCGCCCTATTTCCCGCGGTAGGCGGCCATCTCCCCTATCTTCTTGCGATTCAGATGGCCGGTGAGGTACAGCCCCTCCAAAATGAACTCCACGCAAGCGGCCCGCGCCTGGTCCGACTTATCCCCCCCCAGCGCATGGACCGGTTCCCACATTGATGGCGCGGCGGAGACAATAGCTTTATAGTCGGGGGAGGGAATCATATCGCCTGTCTCTATTCGGACCTTCCCGGTGATCGCTTCCACTACCGGGTCCATATTCATCCCAGCCGTCCTTTCGGTAAAGACTACCCGCACCGCCCTCTCTATAATCCTTTCGATAACCTGGGTTTGTGTCAAGGATTCCTCGCGGAAAGGATCCAGCTCAATTTTTCCCTGAGAGCTGGTGTACAGGTAATTCAGGTCAGATATCCTGGGGGCCACCACATTCTCCTTCAGGGTGATGGCGCGCCGACGGGCGTTTGCCACGAGTGTCTCGTAGTTTGTAATCGACAGCCGGGCGGAGACTCCTGATTTCTGGTTCACATGGGATGATTTGCGCGCTTCGATGGTTATCTGCTCCACGATATCGCGCATGAAGTCCGGCGCGTCGAGTTGGTATCCCTCCCCCACGTCCACCTTCGCTTCCTGGTCCATTATCTTCATTCCGGCTTCCCTGGTGGATGGATAATGAGTTCTGATCTCAGCCCCTATCCTGTCCTTTAGCTGGGTGATGATCTTTCCGGAACGGGAATACTCCTCCGGGTTGGCGGAAAAGACCAGCAGAACGTCCATGGGGAACCGTATGGGGTATCCGCGAATCTGGATATCACGCTCCTCCAGGATGTTGAAAAGGGACACCTGGATCAGGTACTCCAGGTCTGGCAGCTCGTTGATGGCGAATACACCCCGGTTCATCCTGGGAATCAGGCCGAAGTGCAGCGCGTCCTCCGAGGCCAGGGGCGCTCCTCCGGCCACCTTTGCCGGGTCCAGGTCACCGATCAGATCAGCTATCTTTGTGCCTGGGGAGAGCCTTTCGCCATACCGGCGATCTTTCGGGAGCCAGTCTATCTCTACAATGTCGCCATGCTGTTCGACCTTGCGCTTACATGACAAGCATATGGGATCGTATGGGTTGTCGTTGATTTCACAACCGGCGATGACCGGTATAGTATCGTCGAGGAACCTGGTGAGCGCG
>Ga0224496_10000591_pt1 | contig 24898 bp, 25 predicted proteins | sample SF_Jul11_sed_USG_2_FD_168127 | JGI IMG/M metagenome (GOLD analysis project Ga0224496, IMG submission 168127) | Sediment microbial communities from San Francisco Bay, California, United States - SF_Jul11_sed_USGS_8_1 | ecosystem: Environmental > Aquatic > Marine > Sediment | place: USA...
TGTTTTCGTGGCGTCCTACATGATGGCCTATTTCAAAAAAGGCCCCGGCGCCGCCAAGCTCTGCCTGCGATGCCACGCTCCCACATCCGTTATCACCAAGGACTACGACCTGACCCACGAGCTGCCAGCGGAGGGAATCACCTGCGATTTCTGTCATAGCTTAAAAGATGTGAACCTGGAGAATGAGGAGAACCCATTCGTACTGGAAGTTGGGAAGGTGAAGCTGGGTCCGAACATCAAGGGGGAAGTGAAGGTCCACGATGTCGCCTACTCCCGGCTGCATTCCGACTCGAAAATATGCGCCTCCTGCCATGAGTACCGGCCTAACGGCGTTCCGGTGATGACCACCTACACCGAGTGGAAAGAGAGCGTCTACGCCGAGCAGGGGACCAATTGCCAGTATTGCCACATGGCGGAGTCTATGGGAGAGATATCCAAGAACGTGCCGGGCCCCAGGGAGGGGAAAATATTCAACCACAACCTGGCCGGCGGCCATTCAGTGATCCAGCTGAAAAAGGCGCTGGCGCTGAAGATCACCGGCGTGACAAGGGACAAGGACCGGATGACCGTGAAAGTGGACCTGACAAACCAGGGCTCGGGCCACCGGGTACCCACCGGCATTCCCACCCGCAAGCTGGTGCTATACTGCGAGGTGAAGGTGGGCGGTGGTAAGGTGTATAAGGAACAAGTGATCTATGAAAAGGCGATATTCAACTCCGAGGGGAGGGAGCTGATCCACGATTCCGACATAATGCTGGGTCTTGGCGCTTTTGTGGCCAAAGATAACAGGATCTACCCAAAAGAAACCCGGCAGGAGAGTTTCACATTCTTCATACCGGAGGGGAAAGAAGCCCTGGTCACCGCATGGGTTGACTATTTATATCAGCCAGTGATCCTGCAGCCGACAGAGATGAGGGTGGAGATGAACCTCGATTCGGTAGTATCCTCACCTTAATGAAAAGGCGCGATAGCAAAATATGACCAAGGAGACATCCGCAGGGACGCCGAACGAAACCAGACGAGGATTCTTTTTGACTCTTCTGTTCTCTTTTTTCGGCTCTGTCAGCGCGCTGGGTTTCGCCTATCCAATGGGGATGTACTTGTGGCCCCGGGAGCGCGTGCTCAAGGGAACGGGAGCCCGCACCATGAAGATCCCCCTGTCGGATGTTCCCATCGGCGAGGCGCGGTTCGTCCGTTTTTTGGGCAAGCCCGCAGTGGTGGTTCGCCCGAACGAACAGTTGACCATCGCCCTCTCCCCGGTATGCACGCATCTTGGCTGCATAGTGAAGTGGAGGGAGAAGGAGAAGGAATTTCTCTGCCCGTGCCACGGGGGCCGGTTCGATGTCAAGGGCGCCGTGCTAGGCGGCCCGCCTCCATATCCCTTGCCAACTTTCATCACCAGCCTGGAGGCGGACTACGTGGTAATAAAGGAAGCTTGAGATGGATATTGAAACTCTACATCTGGGACCGTTCAAAATAAAGAACAAGATCGCCATACGGCTCTTCTCCGCCCTGGACGACAGGCTGGGGGTCAAGGAGATCGTGGATGACGAGGTTTTCGAAAAAATCGTCCCGGCCCATCTTGGTTTCTGGTCCTGCTTCGGCGGCATCAGCTTTTTCCTTTTCATAAGCCAGGCGCTCACCGGGATGCTGCTGATGGTCTACTATCAGCCGACCATCGAGGACGCCCACGCCACCGTGGCGATGATTATGAACGAGGTTCCATTCGGATGGCTGGTCCGCGGCTCCCACTCCTGGGGCTCGAACCTGATGCTGGTCACCATCATGATCCATATGGTGAAGATATACGTCAGCGGCATATACAAGCCGCCCAGGGAACTTAACTGGGTAGTAGGGATCACATTGCTTCTGCTGACCATGGGGCTCTCCTTCACCGGATATCTGCTACCTTGGACCCAGCTTGCCTATTGGGCCACGGTAGTGGGTACGGAGACCCCCGCCGCCCTGCCATACGTGGGGGAATATATCCGCTACATAATGCGCGGCGGAGAGGAGATCGGCCAGGTGACGCTCACCAGGTTCTTCGCCATACATGTAATGCTCCTGCCGGTCATCACCGCGTCGGTCATCGGGCTGCACCTGGTCCAGATACGCCGCCAGGGCATCGCCGGCCCAATGTGAGGAATATGAATCGTGGCTGAGCAAACCGAATACTCCAAGAAAAAGGAGTGCGAGGTGAAAGCCTTGCCGATGGAGGAGAAAAAGCGCCTGGTCCGCGAGGGAAAGGCCCACTGGTTCTTCCCTGGGCATATCATAGAGCAGATCGTGCTGTGCGGATTTGTGGTGCTGATCCTGATCACCCTCTCCACCGTTTTTCCGGCGCACCTGGGGGAAAAGGCGGATCCTTTCGACACTCCCGCCCATATTAAACCGGAGTGGTATTTTCTGGCGGCCTACTACTCGCTGCGGTTGGCCGAATATACAGACTTTTTGGGAGCGTGGGCGCCAAAGATTATGGGAATCGTGGCCCAGCAGGTCGCAGTCACGATCCTGATCCTGGTTCCATTTATCGACCAGAACGTGAACGAGCGCCGACCGGGCAAACGGCCCATCGCCATGGCTTTAGGTTTTTTGGCGGCGCTGACAGTGATCGTCTTCACGATCCTGGGCCACTTGGTGTAAAGCCCCGGTCCCGATTGGTCCTTGCCCTGCAAAGGCCTCATCATGGAAAGGGTTTCGGCCTTACTTTCCTATCAGCGCCAAAAACTCCTGCCTGGTCCTGGGGTCGGACTTGAAAGTCCCCAGCATAGTGGAAGTGACAGTGATGGAATTCTGCTTCTCCACGCCACGCATGGCCATGCACAGATGCAGCGCCTCTATGACCACCGCCACACCTTTCGGCTGTAGAATTTCCATCAGTGCTTTGGCCACCTGGTTGGTCAGCCGCTCCTGCACCTGCAGCCTGCGCGCGTAAACCTCCAGCACCCTGGGTATCTTGGAGAGCCCCAGCACTTTCCCATTCGGCAGATAGGCCACGTGGGCCTTGCCATAAAAGGGGAGCATGTGGTGCTCGCACAGGGAGAAGAGGTCGATATCCTTCACGATCACCATGTCGTCGCAATCTTCGGTGAAGAGGGCGTCCCGAGCAATCTGGGCGGCGTCCATGTGGTATCCGCTGGTCAAAAACCGCATGGTCCTCTCCATCCTCTCCGGTGTTTTGACAAGCCCCTCCCTCTCGGGATTTTCGCCTATTTCTTTGAGAAGATTTGTATAGATTTCCCTGAGCATGCCAAGCCTCCATGGAAGTTATGGGAACAAGTAACGGTGATTCCGCCGCCTGGTTCGAATGCGCCTTGTGGCTACTCGATCACTTCGCTGATCGGTAACTCTCCATTGACAGCCTGCTTGAAGTGCTTCCCCGCCTTGAAACGCACCACGGTCCTGGCGGATATTTCCGCTTCCTCGCCAGTTTTAGGATTGCGCCCCAACCTGGGGTTCTTGATCCTGGTCTGGAAGGAGCCGAACCTTCGCAAGATTACCTGGTCGTTTTTTCCCAGACTTGCCTTAATCAGGGAGATAATCGTTTCGATGGCTATTTCCGCATCCTGCTTGGGCAGCCCTGTACGCTCTGCTATGCGGTTGATAATATCAATTTTGGTCATATAAAAACATCCACCCGTGGAAAATCGTTTGATCCCCATCCTGCGGCGCGCTCCATTGACCCGCGCTCCACCCCATTAAGACAGTTATCCTAGCCTTTTTCGCGTTATATTTCAAACAAATATTGGAGATTATTATTTGCGGGAATTACACAAAATAAATATTTCAGGTCCACCACCGCGGAGACTTCGCTCCCCCTTCACCCGACCAGGGTCTCGTCTATCCAGTCAAGATAGGATTGCAGGCCATCCACGATCGGCATGGCTATAACTTCTGGCACATCATACGAGTGCAGGCTTTCCACCCGCTCGGCCAATGTAGGGAACTTTGTCGCCGAAGTTTTAACGATCATCAGGACTTCCCCCTCGTCGCGAACTTCACCTTTCCACATGTAGATCGAACGTACCGAGGGGACGATGCCGACACAAGCCGCCAGCTTCTCGGCCACCAGGGCCTTGGCGATCCTGGCCGCTTCCTCCTGGTTGGACGCTGTTATGAAGACTACCCTCATTTCCCCGTTATCCATCGGCGCCTCCGCTTGCAATACCTCGCCTCAATTTCATTCGGCCGAGGCGATCAGGTCATAATCGGTGGCGCCGGTGATCTTAAGACGGATAATCTCCCCTGGCGCCGCCTCCACTGAGTCAAGGATAACACACCCATCCACTTCCGGCGCCTGCCACGGGGCTCTGCCGATAACAAGGTTTTCCTCCGAATCCAGACCTTGCACCAGCACATCGGTCTCCATGCCGATTCTTCCCTGGGTCAACTCCCGGGAAATATCCCTTTGAGTCTCCATCAGCCGACCCAGCCTCTCTTCTCCCACCTCTTCGGGTGGACGACCCGTGAGCTTCACCGCCGATGTTCCTTCCTCGGGAGAATAAACAAAGCCACCCACATGGTCCAGCCGCGCCTCCTCCAGAAACTCCATCAACCTGTCGAAATCTTCCTCCGTTTCACCTGGGAATCCAAGGATGAACGCGCTGCGAATAGCCGCGCCGGGGATCGCTCCGCGGACCCTGGCCACCAGTTCCCGAATTGAGCGGCCTGTCTCCTTGCGCCCCATCAGGCCCAATACTTTGTCGCTGGCGTGTTGTAGCGGGATGTCGAAATATGGCGCCACTTTATCGGTTGAGGCCATCGTCTCCAGCAAGTGGTCATCCAGCAGGGGGGGATACATGTACATGATCCGGATCCACTCTATCCCATCTATCGTCGCCAGATCCCGAATTAACGTGGCAAGCCCGTTTTTTTGTTTCAGGTCCGCCCCGTACAAGGTAGTGTCCTGGGCCACCAGGTTCAACTCCACCACACCCCTGGCGGCCAACCGCGCGGCTTCCTCCAGCACATCGGCTGCGGCGCGGCTGCGGTATGGCCCTCGGATCATAGGGATGGCGCAGAAGGAACATGTGTTGGAGCACCCCTCCGCCACCTTAAGGTACGCCCATCCCGCCGGTGTGGTGAGGGTCCTTTCGGTAAGGGTCTCCGGGTCCAGGAACATTCCGGCCTCATGGCCTCCCGCCAGTTCCCTGGCCAGCTTGTCCAGCTCATGGACCCCATACAGGTGGTCGATTTCGGGGATCCGCTCCCCCAGTTCCTCGCGATACCTTTCAGATAAACAGCCCATAACCGCAAGCTTGGCCTGTGGCCTCCGCTTTTTCACTTCCGCAAGTTCCAGCACCCGCTCGATGGACTCCTCCTTGGCGTCCGTGACGAACCCGCAGGTATTGACCAGAAGCAGGTCCGCCTCCTCCTCGTTCAGGGTGATCCTGGCGCCGGCGCGGACCAGGGTCCAAAGGGTTTTTTCCGAATCCACCCTGTTCTTCGGGCATCCGAGGGTGGTCATGTATACTGCTATGGTCATCGATATTCCGCCGGAGGGGCGCTAATTGGCGGCGCCGGAGGGCGCCTACTGTTTATCCCAGCTCACGGCCACCTCCCCCAGCAGGCTGGAGAGGACCAGTTTGATCTCCCCTGGGGCGATCTTTGAGCGGGGGACATTGATCTTGAAAAACGAGCGAAACCTGGGATCGTACGGGAAACTGTTTCCCCAGGGCATGGTTTGCTGGCGCACCTTCACCACAGGCTCGGAAAAGACCGGCCCCTCCGGAGCCTGGACGAACACTGTCCACGCCGGATCGCTTTTAGATAGCTGGCTCCATTGAGATTCTGTGGTGTATATGGCCACATAAAACTGCGCGTATTTATCATTCTCTTCCCGTTGTTCCAGTTGCAGCCGGGCTTTCTCCTCCGGCCCCAGCCTTTGGGATTCCGCCCTCCACTCCACTGTCTTCTCCCGCAGCCAGCCGCTATAGTATGTCACGTCCACAATGATGGTGGTGTCGAATTGGCGGTATAGCCTGGCGGAACGGGTCCACTGGGCCACATGATCCACCATCGGATCCGCGCCCAGCTCCATTCGGTCGAAACTGAAGGTGGAGCAGGAGCTTGCCAGCAGAAAGAAAACCAGGGACGCGCCCTTCAGTTTTTTTAGATTCAACTCAGATACTCCTCCAGAATTCTGGCTCCGGTTTTGGAGCGAAGTTTTTCTTTGGCGTTTTTCTCTATTTGGCGGATCCTCTCCCTGGTCAGCTTCAGGCGCTCTCCTATCGCCTCCAGTGTCATGGGGGCGCTATCGAACCCGTATCGGAGCTTGATCACCTGCCGCTCACGCTCGGTGAGCCCCTCCAACATCTTCCCCACATCATGATGTAGACATAACTGGATGAAATCCTCCTCAATGGAGTTTTGCCCAGAAGTTTCCATCATGTCCAGAAAATCCACGGAAGATTCGTCATCACCATTCAAGGGCGTATCCAGGCTCATGTAGCTGCGGTACACCCGCATCACCGTCTCCAGGGACTTCACTTTCAAGTCCATGGCCTCCGCCAGTTCCTCGATGGATGGATCCTTGCAATTCGTTTTCGTCATTTCCTCGATCTTGCGGGTTATCTTCTGCATCAGCCCCGCTTGCTTCACCGGCAGCCGCACTATCTTGGATTGGTCGGAGAGCGCCTGCATGATCGACTGGCGAATCCACCACACCGCATAGGTGATGAACTTCACCTGCCTCTCCGGATCGAACCGTTTGGAGGCTTCGATCATCCCGATGTTTCCTTCATTTATCAGGTCGGTCACGGCAAGACCCAGCCCCTTGTATCGGTTTGCCACCATCACAACGTACTTAAGGTTTCGCCGGACCAGTTCCTGCCTCGATTTTTCATCCCCCTTCCGGGCCAGCTTCTGCTCCTCCGCCTTGGACAAGGGCGTGATGTCCCGGATTTCAGAAAGATAGGCCTGCAGGGCGGCCGATTCCGGGATAAAGTTCTTTTTACGCATATGCCTGCAGCCCCTGAGGACGTCGGAGGTCCACTTTCCGCTGCCGGTCCATAAATACTATCCGGACGGAACTTCCGAATATCCGATTTTCCGGTCCAGTTCGATAATCAGACATAAGTTCGGCTAGAGTTCGACACGCCATGACCATTCCTTGTAACCATGACAACAGTCTATCAGTTATAGATTGTCCCCATCAAATATTTCGCATAGCCAGTAGCCGACACATCATGGTGAGAATCCCTCAGCCCGCTGCCCCATGATGATCCAATATCCAGATGACCGCATCGCCGATCCCATCGGCCACATGATCCGGCGTAGGCGCCCCACCGCTTTTAATTTTTTCCAGCTGCTCCACGCCGAATCCAGTGCGGACCAGGATGGACCTGGCTCCCACCGCCGGACCAAGGGCGATGTCGGATATCTTGTCCCCCACCACGAAGGAGCGGGGAAAATCTATTCCCAGATCCTCGTCGGCGCGATACAGCATCCCCGGCGCCGGCTTGCGACATTGGCAATGGATGGCGTACTTCTCCACGGCGCCTTCCGGATGGTGGGGGCAGTAGTATATCCCGTCGATCCTGACATCGGCCTCGGTGGCCCATTCTCGCAGTGTGTCATGGGTCCGCAGCACCAGCTCCTCCGTCATATACCCCCTGGCCACGCCCGATTGATTGGTAATCACCACCACCAGGAATCCTGTGTCATTGAGCTTTCTTATTGAATTGAGGGACTCGGGATAGAGGCGGAATTGGTCCAGGTCGCGAATATGGTTGCCCTCCACGTTGACGCATCCATCCCGGTCCAGAAACACGGCGGGGCGTTTATCCATCCTCCAGCTCCTCTTCCTCCCTGCGGAGCATCGCAAGCTTAAGAGCCAGCGCCGCGGTGGAAATCCCGATGAAAATCCCCAAGAGCGCCCCCGCCGCTACGTCCGCCGGGTAGTGGACCCCCACCGCCACTCGGGAAAGAGCCACCAAAAGAGCGATTGGCGCCAGGACTATAAGCATTCTGGGGTATATGACTCCCACCACGGCGGTAAAGGCGAAGCTGTTCACCGCATGGTTGGAGGGGAATGAAAAAGAATCGGTACACCCTACCTGGCTGGGCTGATGGACATCTGCCAGTTCGGCGCAAGGGCGATGGCGGCCCACCATCGGCTTGATCACAATGTGAGCCAGCATGTCGCCTGCGCCCACCGCAAAAACCGCCGCCACCACGGCCACAATCCCTTTTTTGCGCCCGTAGAGGCAAAGCGCCGCGGCAAGCAACACTCCCGGCGCCAGCCAGGATTCCGGGCTGGTGACAGTGGCCATTATCCAGTCCATGACAGGGCCGGCCAATCCCTGGTTTATCGCCCTAAATAGCGACTCGTCCACCAGTCTTTCCTTCTTTGAACGATTGGGCCTTCCAGGCTTCCACTGCGGTGGAAACCTGAATATCGGCCATGCATTCGTGATTGTAGGGACATGTTTTTTTAAAGCATGGGGAGCACTCCCTGCCGGAGCGCAGAACTATATGCCCTGGGCCATATGGGCCGGTTTTCGCCGGGTCCGTGGGCCCGAAGAACGAAACCGATGGGGTTCCCACCGCCACGGCCAGATGCAACGGACCGGAATCGTTGGTGAAAAGAGCCTTCGCCCGGCGAAGCAGCGCCGCAAGCCTGCCGGGGGAGGTTTTGCCGGTTAGGTCACGAGCCCAATCCCCCGCCAACAGGGCCAGTCTGGCTCCATCAGCCATATCATCGAGACCTCCTATGATCACTATCCGGTAGCCCATTTTTTTTTGCAGTTCCCGGCACAGATGCCCGAACCGGGCCAGGGGCCATCGCTTGGCGGCCCATCGGGCATTGGGATTTATCGCCACAAAAGGCTCGGTCGGCAGATCGCTCTCGGCCCAGGCTTTGTCCTCCTCGCTCTCCACCAGGTCATATTTCACACCGGCGTTGTTTTCAATCCCCAGCGCTTTTAGCGCCGACATATACCTGTCCACGGCGTGAACCGCCTCCGGGGTGACTGGGATGTTGTCGTTATAGAAAAGCCAGGCGCCTTCTCTGGCGGTGGAAAAGCCGACCTTCACCTTTGCCCTGCAAGCCAGCGTCATAAGCCCGGAGCGCAACAGCCCTTGCAGATCGATCACGGCGCCATACTCCTTTTTCCGCGCCTCCCTCACCTGGGCCACGATATCCGCCAGAACCGAGGGGCGCCACCATTTGGTCCATCGCGCCCGCTTAAAAGGGATGAAAGTGTCCACATATGGGAACATGGCCACAAGATCGGTCAATGAATCGGAGATGACCCAGTCCACCTTCACATGGGGGGCGGCTAGTTTTATGGCGCGGGCCACCGGCAGGGCGTGGATCACGTCGCCGAAGGAGGAGGGCTTGATGATAAGCGCTCTTGGATTCTCATTAAGGTTCGTGTTTGGCATCGGGCTATGGTAACAAAAATCGGAGGGTCATTTGAACAGTCTGGGAAAATAATTCAATATAAGAGTGAATAACACGCTCAGCAGGATCATGGTGGTCAGCGGAAAGTATACCGCATAGCCCTCCCCTTTCCATGAAATGTCGCCGGGGAGTTTTCCCAGGCCGATACGCCCCAGAAGGGGCCAGGCCAGGCCCAGCAGGACCATCGCCGAACCGACGATTAGAAGAAATTTTTGCATAACTGTGATCCGATTCCATAATTTCCAGTGCGTATCCTGAATATTTCAGAATTCGCGAGGGTTTACAAGCCAGAGATTGCCTCACCCTCCCCGCGCTGGCCAGGAGGCCCGGAGAAGAGGGTATAATGGGCCATGGCCGGGAAGAATGAAATTGTCAACAATACTTTGGCCGCACTAAGGGCATTGTTTCCCTCCAGGTGCCTCCACTGCGGGCTGGTCGGCGGCTATGCGGGGCTTTGCGCGGAGTGCCATTGTCTGGTCCGTCAGCCCTCGCCAAACCTTTGCGCCCTCTGCGCCAGGCCGCTTGATTTCACCTACGAGATAGACACCGGCACGGAATACTTCTGCGGTGAGTGCCGCCTGGACCCGCCCCCCTATGACGCGGTAATGTACGCGCTGCCTTATGACGACCCGATTCGGAAAGTGATCCACGCATTCAAGTTCACGTATAGCCCATACCTGGCAGGTCCGCTGGCGGAGATGGGAAATGAAAGACTGACGCCTTGGCTGGCGCGCCGCCGGGGAGCGGTGATCCTTCCAGTTCCGCTGCATTGGCGCAGGCTGTATTGGCGAGGCTACAACCATGCATATCTGCTGGCGGGGAGGCTGGGCGGAGAGGCGGGCCTGAAGGTGGATGAGGGGATTTTGCGCAGGACACGGAACACCGGCGCCCAATATGGGCTGAATAAAAAACAGAGGGGCGAAAACGTGAAGGCGGCCTTTGCTTTGAAGGAGCCGCGCATGGTGGCCGGAAGGGATATAGTGCTCTTCGACGACATCATCACCACCGGCGCCACCGTGCGTGAATGTTGCAAGGAGCTGTGGAAAGCCCGACCAAATAGCGTGACGGTGGCGGCGCTTTGCATGGCGGGGGAATGAGACGCGATGGGAAGCTGCGATCACTTCATGCTTTAATGGTCAATTCCAACTCCTCCAGCAGGCGCAAAGCCTTTTCATATTCAAAACGGTCCATAGCCGCAATAAGGCCTCCGACAAGGCCGCGGCACCCAGCCCCCATCGCGATGACCAGCTTTGGCGCCAGGTCGGCGGCGTTGAAATCACCCTTTCGCAGCATAATCCGCAGCTGCTTGATCAGCGCCAGGGCCTCCTCCGCGTCTTCATGTTCAGGCGCGCGCGCCTCCACAGTCTGCTCCAGCTTCAGCGTGTCAAGATGAAGGCATAGAATTTCCATGGCGTTTTTAAAGCTGTCCATATCAGCCGATACGCCATCTCCAGAGCGCAGGGAGCCCTCCAGCGCGGCAGCGGCCAAGCTTATGCCATGCATGCCCAGATTGGCGCCCACTCCCTTTACAGAATGGGCCAGCCTGATCGCAGTATCCATATCGCCTTCAGTGATCAGCTTTTCCATCATGTTCGCCGATCCGCCATATTCCACCCGGAATTCCCGCAATAGCCTGTTGTACAGAGATGTCTTCCCCATAACCCTTCTCAGGCCTCCATGAATGTCCAGGACCACATCCCAGGGAAGGGGAGCTTCGATGTCCCCTTTTCCCCGATGATGGGGGATGTCGGAAACCGGTAAGCTCAGCCATCTGGAGAGGCATTTGAAAACCTGTTCCGGATCCATCGGCTTGGGAAGGAAATCCTCCATCCCAGCGGCGATGATCTTTAATTGCTCCTCGGGCATCACATGGGCCGTTATTGCGATTATCGGCAAAAGAGAAAACCTGTGGTCCTTCCGGATGAGCCTGGCAGTCTCATAGCCATCCATTCCCGGCATTTGGATATCCATAAGGATAATGTCGAAATGTCTTTCCTTCAGCAGCAGCAACGCCTGGGCCCCATCGCAGGCCATGGTGACGACCACTCCCCACGACTCCAAAACAATCGAAGCTATTTGACGGTTAATGGGCATATCCTCCACAAGCAGAAGCTCTACGCCGCGCATACAGGCCAATTCGGTTTCCCTCGGTTTCCAGCCCATTTTCTATATCGCCGATTGCTCAGATGGACTCATCCTCAAACAGGGCCAGGGTCGTCCCGGATTCCTCGGAGGTGTCCATATGTATCATCAAGCCCAGCGTCTGGGCGATCTTCATGGCGATATACGCGCCCAGCCCGGCGCCATGTTTTTTGCCGAAGGAGGAGTGTTTTTCGAAAAAGTTCCCGCGCACCTCCACGGGAACGGCCCCAAGGTTGTGCACCTCGATTCTCAGACCACCTTTTTCCTGAGCTGATAGCGATATCCTGGTGCCGCGCGGGGCCGCTTCCAGGGCATTTTTTACCAGGTTCGCCATCATGGAATGAAAAAGCCACTCCTCCCCCATGGCTATGAGTTCCTGCCTTGGCACGGCGGGCGCCCCGGCATACAGTATCTGGATATCTATATCTTTCTCCTTGCGCAACGAATCCAGCTCCATAGCCGCGCGGCGGAGGACTTTTATTATATCCACTTCGGCGGGGATGTATTGATAAGCGCCCTGCTCTATCTTCCACAGGTCCATGGAGCGGTTCACCATGTCCAGGGCGTGGTAGCTTTGCGACATGATTGTTTTGATCGGCAACCTGGCGGCCAGGCCGATGTCTTCGCGCTCGAGCAGTTCTTCCGTGGCCGAAATGATGGCCCCGATGGGCAGCTTCAGGTCATGTTTGGCCAGACGGTCCACCCCGTCGCGCAGATTAAGCAGATGCTCCAGCTTGGCGTTACGGTCTGTGAGGGTGGTGAGGGCCGATTTGAGCCGCAGGTGGGTCCTGATCCTGGCAAGCGTCACCACGTGGTGATACGGCTTTCGGATATAGTCCACGGCTCCCAGATCCAGGACATTTTGTTCTGTTCCCTCGTCAGAGAGTATTGAGTTGAAAATCACAGGAATGTCTCTGGTCTCCGGATTCTGTTTGAGCCGCTTGATAACATCGTATCCATCCATTCCAGGCATCTGTATGTCGAGCATTATCAGGTCCGGCTTCGGCTCCTTGGCCGCTAGTTCGATCCCCTCCTTGCCTCTCATAGCGGAGCATACATCATACCGACCAGCCATGATCATCTCCAACGCCTTGATATTGGCAGGCTCGTCGTCGATGATCAGCACCCTCGGTTTTCCGGAAGGCTTCGCCTCCAAGGTCTGATATTTCTCCTCCACTTCGCCGGGAGACTCGTGCTGCGCCACCTGATTCCGCCCCTGTTTCTTCGCCCGGTACAACGCCGCGTCCGCCATCTCCATCAGCTTTTTCGGGGAGGCGCCCTCCTCCACGGGATGGGCGGTGGCCACTCCGGCGCTGATGGTCACCACATTCGCCGCGTTCGAGAACGCGTGGGGGATAGCCAGCGCCACTATGTTTTCCCTCAGCTTCCTGGCCACTTGCAATGCGCCTTCCTCGTCCGTGTCCGGCAGCACACACACAAATTCCTCGCCCCCGTAGCGCGCGGCAAAATCTGTGCCACGCTCCATTGTCCTGGAAACCGAGGACGCCACCTCCTTCAGCGTTTCATCCCCGGCGATGTGTCCGTAATTATCGTTGTAAGGTTTGAAGTGATCGATATCCATCATTATCAGCGACAAGGCCTCGCCGGTTCTCTCCGCTCTGCGCCATTCGTGGCTCAGAAACTCGTCGAACCTCCTGCGGTTGTGGATCCCCGTCAGCCCATCCAGCGAGGAGAGCCGCGACAACAGGTCCCGCTGTCTTTTAAGTTCCAGATGGTTTCGCAACCGCGCCAGCACCACGGCAGGGCTGAAAGGCTTGGTTATATAGTCCACGGCGCCCAGCTCCAGCCCTCTTTTCTCGTCCTGCTCGCTCACCATGCCGCTGACAAAGATAACAGGGGTGTCCTTGGCTTCGGGGTCCTGCCTGATTTTGTCTATCAGTTGGAAGCCATCCATGTCCGGCATCTGGATGTCCAGCAGGATTATCTGGGGTCTGCTGGAGATAACACGCTCCAATGCCTCCGGCCCGCTAAGGGCCACCAGCACATCGAACTCCGCCTTCAGCAGATTACCGAGGAGCCGGATGTTCAACTTGTCGTCGTCCACGATCAAAACGCAGGGTTTTTCTACATCGGTCATTGGTCTCTCCATGAGCAGTATCGTAGCATGCCAATCCTAGTCACAAACCGCTTTGACGATAAGAATAACAATATGAAAGGATCTGCTCCAATGAATTCGGCTATGGCCGGATTTCCCCTTTTGGACCAAACCGGCGGCAAAAGCTGCCATCTTTTCCACTTACGCCAGACAAGATGCTTCTACTCCAATATAATGAATGTGATGATTTGCCACAATGTGACGGTCTTTTTAATTATCCGGCGCCCGCCAGCCATTGCATAATTGTCCTTAATTATGGTTACAATATATTCGGCGAGGGTTCGGCCACCGTCATGAATTACATGTCGTGCGAAACCACGCATGATTAGCATGCGACATTGGGGAGAATAAAAGATGCCAAGACCTCGACTTATATGTTTATCCCTGGGCGCCGCCTTTCTGGTCGCCTCGGCTGGCGCGGGGCTGGCGGAAGTGAAATACGTCCAGTCCCCCCCCTTGTCCCGGATAGTCTCCGGAAAAGTGAGTGGTTGCCCCTCCACATCCGAAATCAAGGTTCCCCTCATCGCCTGGGGAGGGGATATCACAACCGTCCATGCCAACGGAGACAACCGCAAGACCCAGGATGGAAGCGTTTTTTCAAAAAGCAACCTGAAGCTGGATCTGTTTCGCGAGGACAACTTCGCAAAACAGGTGGAGGCTTATATGGAATGCAAGACGCCTTTTCTGCGAGGCACCATGGGAATGATCAACATGGCCGCCGATGTGACGGAAAAGGACGCCCGCACCAAAATGGTGATCCTCTATAAGCTCACAGATTCCGCAGGGGGGGACGCGCTGGTGGTCAAGCCCGGTATTAAAAACCCCCGGGACCTAAAAGGCAAAACCATCGCTCTGCAGCGCTATGGCCCCCATGTGGATTATCTGACCACGGTTCTGGACAGCGTGGGCCTGCAAACCGGGGATGTAAATCTGAAATGGGTGGAGGATCTGATAGAACTGGACGATTCCTCCAACAGCCCCGCCAAAGCGTTGCGGGAAGATCCGTCCGTGGACGCGGCCTTTGTCATAATCCCGGATGCGCTGGCTCTTACATCGGAGGGTAAAGTGGGGACCGGGTCCGAGGACTCGGTAAAGGGCGCCTCCATCCTCCTCTCCACAAAGACCGCCGACAGAGTGATCATGGACGTGTACGCGGTGAGAAGCGACTACTACCGGGCCAACAAGGCCCAAGTGGCCGGTTTCGTACAGGGGCTTTTTCAGGCTAACGAGAAAGTAAGCGCTCTTTTTAAAAAGAAGCAATCCCAGGAATTCAAAAGGATGATCGAAGCCTCGGCCGAGATACTGCTGGACAGCAAAGGCGCCGCGGCGGATACGGAAGCGATGTATGGCGACGCCAGGCATTCCGGATTCCAGGGGAACGCCAGTTTCTTCAGCGCCCCGGATAAGCCCAGGAGTTTTGAGGACGTTTCATCGAAGATACAGAACGCTTTTATCCCACTTGGATTGATGTCCGCAAAGGCGACCCTGGCAAAGGCCGATTGGGATTATCCGAAAATGAGCGCGGGGCTCTCCGGCGCCGCCGCCGTCGCCGCGCCCCGATTCGACACAAAAGCTGTCACGGCCCTGGTCACCGACAAACAACGCAAGGGCTCGCTCTCCGAGGGGGAGCTTTTCTCCTTCGAAGTATATTTCGGGCCGAACCAGAACACATTCCCCGTGGACATATACAAGGAATCCTTCGACAAGGTTATCGAACTGGTTTCGGTGTACGGGGGGGCGCTCCTGACCATTGAGGGGCACAGTGACCCTTCCAACTATCTGCGGCAGAAAGTGAAGAACGAACCGCCGATGGTGCTAAACCAGATAAAGCAGTCGGCCAGAAACCTGAGCTACGCCAGGGCCAACGCCCTGAAGGATAACCTGGTGGATTACGCCAGAAGCAGGGGAGTGACCCTGGATAAAAGCCAGTTTGGCGTGGTGGGGCATGGGATAATGGCGCCCAACACGGCTAATTGCTCCTTCGACGCGTCCGGGGATATCACCAAGTCATGCTACCCGGCCAGCAAAAAGGAGTGGGATCTTTTGCGCCGGGTGGTGTTCCGGCTGATTCAGGTGGAAGCGGAAGTGGATATCTTCAAGCCATTGTAAATTGGGGACCGTGATCGAACAGAAAATCCTTCAGGAGGCGCATTTATGGGAAGGCTCTTTCGGAACCCCTCGCGGACCATGACAAGTATCATCATGTTGTGGGTGTTTTTGGGTGCTGCGGTGTACTGGCAAATCCAGAGACTGGATGAGAAAAGAATCGCCACAAACAGGGCCGCCTACGCCAGACATCCCAACAACAAGTTTATCCCCCCGTCCCAGATTCCCAAAATCAATCCTGGCGCCTGGCCGCCGCCCGCCGGTAAAACTGTGGAAATGGCCCAGGATCTGACAGCGGCCAACTACTTGATAGTTTTCGATGGCAGCTTTTCCATGAACGAGAGCAGATGTTCCGGCTCGCTGACGAAACTGCAGGTAGCCAAATCCGCTGTAAAGAAGTTTATTAGCGCCCTTGGCCCGGGAGCAAATGTGGGACTGGTGGGCTTTGGCGGTTCCCCCTCCGGGAAGAACAGAAACTATGAGCATCCCCTGGTTTCCGGCGATAGGACAGGGATCAACAATCTGCTGGATGGTGTACGGGGGCTGGGGAACACGCCTCTGAGCCGATCCGTTTTTCGCGGATTCGAAATGCTGGAAGCCCAGGCCAGGCGCCAGGGGGGATATGGGCAATACCATATGGTGATAGTCACCGACGGGATATCCACCGATGGCGACCCGTCCATTATGACCAGAAATATCGTGGAACGCAGCGCAATAAAAATACACACCATCGGGTTCTGCATCAATGACAGGCATGGGCTGAATGTTCCAGGCTACACCAGATACTCCACCGCCAGCGACCCTGGGGCTCTGGAAGCGGGGCTGCGGGGAGTCCTGTCGGAAAACGACAGCTTCGATCCCGGCGTTTATATTAAGCAATGAAAATGCGTAAACTGCCATGAAACTCAACCCGATAGGCAAAGTGGACAAAACCATAATATTGATCGTCATGATCATAATTGCGTATATGGCCTTCTCCGATAAGGGCGGACCCAGGGGCGCCGGGACAAAGAAATCCCCATCCGCCAATACCACCCCCGCAAAGCAGCCAATGGTCGATCCTGTTCCAACGAGGGATCCTGGCCTATGGCCCCCCCCCGCCGAGGGAAAGGTTGAAATGGCCCTGGATCTGGAAGCGTCCAACTACCTCATAGTCTTTGATGGAAGCGGAAGCATGAGCGACAGGGAGTGTTCCGGCAGAGACCCGAAGATCCACGTGGCCAGGGCGGCCGTGAAGAAGTTTATAGACTCCCTGGGCCCTGGAGACAATGTGGCCTTGGTGGGATTCGGCGGAATGCCCCATGGAATGAAGAAAACCGATCTTATTGAACACGGATTTGTTTCCGGCGACACGTCTGGAGCCATCCAGACCCTGGAGAAGATCTTTCCCATGGGGAACACGCCCCTGTCCCAAGCCATGAAGCGCGGATTATCCATGCTGGAGGGGCAGGCCCGCCGCCAGGGGGGATATGGGAAATACAACATGATAATCATCACCGATGGAGTGGCCACCGATTCTGACCCATCGGTGACGGCAAGGATGATCGTGAGCTCCAGCATGGTCCGGATCCACGCCATCGGGTTCTGCCTGGATGGAAAGCATAAACTGGATGTGCCCGGCTACACCAGATACTCCACCGCCAATAATCCACAAACGCTGGAGGAGGGCCTGCAGAGCGTTCTGGCGGAGAGCGACCAGTTCGACCCGGGAACTTTCGTAGAACAATGATCCGCTCTCTTTCCGTCAAGCATTTTCATGCGGTGTCTAGTAGAATAGGGCGGGAAATTGTCATATGAACAAACATGTAAAAGGGGCGCTGGTCTTTCTGCTGGTGGGAATGGCGCTGATGGTGGGGTTCTACTACCTGGCGCCGATCCTGATGGAGCAACAGCAGGTGCAGACCAGCGACGCCGCTCACGAAAAAGGTTCCATCTCCATCGGAATGGACAACTTTGTGGGATACTTCCCCCTCTGCTCCCCCGACCTGAAGAAGAGAATGTTGACCGCCGGATACCTGCTCCGTTGCGTGGACGACAAGGCCAACTATAACCAGAGGATGGCGGATCTGAAATCAGGTGTCCTTAACTTCGCCGTCGGCACGGTGGATTCACTGATCCTCACCGGACCCCGTCATGGCTTCCCAGGGACCATCATCGCCGTCCTGGACGAGTCCAAGGGTGTGGACGCGATAGTGGCCAGAGCGGATGATGTGGACAACCTGGACGACCTGAAGGCTAAAAAGAAAATCAAAATCGCCGTCACGCCAGATTCACCCAGCTCCCACCTGCTAAAGGCGGTGGGAGTTCATTTCGGGATTCCCACCCTGATGGACCGGGCGGGCGGATGGCGCGTGGACGCCGATGGCTCCGCCGACGCTTTGCAGAAACTTTTGGACGGAAGCGTTTCTGTGGCTGTCCTGTGGGAGCCGGATGTATCCCGGGCCCTGTCGCAAAAGGGTTTAAAAAAGATTCTGGGTACGGACCAGACCTCCAAGCTGATCGTGGATATTTTGACTGTAAACCGGCGGTTTTCCGAGGAGAACCCGGAGGCGGTGGAAACCCTGCTATCCAACTATTTCAGGTCGCTGAAGTATTATCAGCAGAACGAGACCGAGCTTATCCGGCAAATGTCCGAATACGCGAGGACCGATGAAATCCAGGCAAAGGCGATATTGAAGGGGCTGCGGTGGATAAATCTGCACGACAACGCCACCGAATGGTTTGGCGTCTCCCTGGCCGGAGTAGCCGGAGCGTATGGGCTGTTCGACACAGTCGAAGCCACCACACATATTTTGACGGATTACGGAGACTTCAACTCCAGCCCGCTGCCGGACGCCGATCCACGCAGGGTCACATTCTCCGCTCCCCTGGTGAAGCTTTTCCGGCAGGGGATGTCCGGGACCATCAATGTGGGGGAGGATCCACACGAGGGCGCTGCGGAGGCTTCCCCGGGCTTCCCCAGCCTGTCGGACGCCCAGTGGGCCTCCCTGCGGGACGTGGGCACGTTGAAGGTGCGCCCCATATTGTTCATCCGTGGCTCGGAGCGGCTGAGCCTGGAGGGGAAGGAGCAACTGGACAAGGCGGTAGAAGCGCTCAAGAGCTATCCCACGTTCCGAATCCGGGTGGAAGGCCACACCAATCCCAGAGGCGACGCGGCGGCGAACAAGGATCTGTCCAGGAGAAGGGCGGAGGCGGTGAGCCAATATCTGAAAGTCACATACAAGATGGACCCTAACAGAATCCAGGCCGCGGGGCTGGGCCCGGAAAGACCGTTGCCCAGGGCTTCGGGGGAGGCTCAGCGAGCCTATTATGAGCGGTTGTCGAGAGTGGAGCTACACCTTATGGCCGAAGTGTTTTAAACTAAGACGGGATACCAATTGGAGAAACTTCGCCAGGAGATCGGTTACATTGTCTGATTTTTCCAGGACGTCGGTGGACAAGGCCGTTCTCAGGGACACTATTATTCATCCGGCCAGCATATACCCAGCCTCCATAACCATTCTCGGGGGCATGGGTTTTTTGCTGTTCCAGTCGCCGCTGGCTCTGGCGGCGGCCTCGGCGGGGCTGGCCTTCGGCTTGGGGGGATGGGTGTTCAACCGCTATTTCCGCCACGAATATTTTTCGCGCAAGTACCTGGACGCTCTGCACGAGCAGATCCGTCAGGAAACAAGGAAACGGCTGGCGACCCTGCAAAACGACCTGCGGCAGGTGGGGTCGACCCAGGGTTTGAACCAGCTTCCCAGGCTCAAGGCGAAGTTCGACAACTTCGTGGAGATACTCGATTCCAAGATGGAGAAGGAGGAATTGACCTATGGAAGATACCTTGGGGTATCTGAACAGGTGTATCTGTCCACGGTGGATAACCTGATAGAGGTGGCAGCCAAGCTGAAAAGCGTGAGCGCTATCGACGCCAGGTATATCACACGGCGGCTCAAGGACCTGGCCAGGGACAAGTCACCAAACGCCAGGGAGGAGGAGGTGGCGCTAAAAGAGAGGCTCTCTTTGCTGGATAAAATGAAGGAGGATACTATGGACCTTCTTTCCGACAACGAAGCGGCCATGACCAGCCTGGACAAGGCCGCGTCGGCGTTGGCCGGGATAAAGACCCACAAGGGCGCCGCGGGAATGGATATGGAATTCGTCATGAAAGAGCTGGAGACCATGGCGAACAGAGCGCATATATATGACAACAGGAGAAAGAGGGAAGAACCATGGCGGATTCAAAATTGAAAAGCAAGGAACAGGAACTAAGCCTGGACGTGGAGGCGGTGCGGGAGGAGATAATCCCCTCTTCCGAAGTGGTGGCCCAGGAGACAGTGGACCCGGCTCTGGACAAACTGGCCGAGGAGTTCGTGGAAGCTGTCATGAACACCAGCGAGGAGGATCTGGAGGGGCGCAATGAAAAAAAGATGGCCCTGGAAAGGCTGGGCGCCAAGGCCCAGACCAAATCTTCCCACAGAAGCGCCATGTTGCGCCGACCAATCAAGGAGCTTTCCATGAAGGGCGCCGACGGCGGGCCGGTGGCCAAGGCGTTGGTGGATCTGGCCGTGGAAATGGGAAAGCTGGATCCGAACAGCTGGGATTTCTCCGTCAGCGGCGTTGCCAAGCTGCTCTCCTTTATCCCCGGCGTAGGGAACAAAATGCAGCGCTACTTTCTGCAATACGAAAGCGCCCAGGCGGTGATCGACAATATCATCAAGTCACTGGAAAAGGGGCGCGAAATGCTGGAGCGGGACAGCTTGACACTGACCGAGGATCAGAAACAGATTCGCGCACTGACGATTCTGCTGCAGAAGCAGATCCAGGTGGCAATCCTTATAGACCAGAAGCTCAGCTACAAGCTGGAGCGGGAACTCCAGCAGACCGATTCGAAATACCAGTTTATCGCCGAGGAGCTGATCTATCCCCTGCGCCAGAGGATCATGGACCTGCAGCAACAGCTTGCCGTGAACCAGCAAGGGGTCCTGGCCATGGAGATAATTATCCGCAACAACAAGGAGCTGGTACGGGGTGTCAGCCGCGCCATCAACGTCACCGCCTCCGCGCTGGATGTGGCCGTGACCGTGGCCCTGGCGCTGGCCCACCAGAAGCTGGTGCTGGACAGAGTGGAGATACTTAACAAGTCCACCTCCGATCTGATCGCCGGAACCGCCCGGCGGCTGCGCACCCAGGGGACTGCCATCCATAAGCAGGCCAGCTCCGCCATGCTGGATATGGAGGCGCTCAAGTCCGCCTTCAACGATATGAACGAGGCGATTAAGGAAATATCCAGATTCCGCCAGGAGGCGCTGCCGAAGATGGCGCAGACCGTGCTGGAGATGGACCAACTGACCAAGGAAGGTGAGGTGGCCATCGACAGGCTGGAGAAAGGAACCGCCGCCATCGAAAATATGAGGGGGAAAAACTGGACCGAATTTCTGGACGTGAAATAGCCAACCACTGAGTGTAAAAATGAAAGGGAACCTGAAATGAAATTTAAAAAGATCATGATCCTCTGCGCGCTGGCGCTGATGGTCCAACTACCCATGGGGCCAGCCTCGGCCCAGGCTGCGGACAGCTGCAAGATCGCCTGGTCGCACTACACAGGATGGGAGCCATACGCCTATATGAAGGATAGCGGCATAATGGACAAGCACGCCAAACAAAATGGCGTGGAAGTCTCCATAACCCTGGTCAACGATTATATTGAATCGATAAACCAATATACCGCTGGGGCCTTCGACGGAGTCACCGCCACCACCATGGATGGGCTGGCCATCCCGGCGGTGGGCGGGGTGGATACCACCGTGCTGATAGTGGGGGACTACTCCAATGGCAACGATGGGGCGCTGATAAAGGACTTCACGAAAAAGAAAATGGACGTGGCGGACCTGAAAGGAAGAAAAGTGATGCTGGTGGAGCTTTCCGTCTCCCACTACCTTTTGGCCAGAGCCCTGGATAAAAACGGAATGAGCGAGCGCGACCTGAAAGTGGTGAACACTTCCGACGCCGACATCGGCGCGCTCTTCTCCACTGGAGCCGAGGGGACGACCGTGGTCACCTGGAACCCTATACTGATGTCCGCCCGCAACGAGCCGGGCGCCCATATGGTGTTCGACTCCTCCATGATACCAGGAGAGATAGTGGACACCCTGCTGGTGCGAACTTCCATGCCGGAAGGGTGCAAGAAGGCGATAGTGGGAGCATGGTTTGAAACCATGGGGATAATGTCCGGCAGGGGCAATGCATCCAACGATGCCTTAGCCTTCATGGCCAAATTCTCCGGCAGCACGTTGGCCGAATTCCGGGCACAGCTGGGTACCACCTACATGTTTTACAATCCCAGGGACGCCGCCGGTTTCACCAGGGGCGCAATGTTCAAAAAGACCATGGACGAAGTGCGCAAGTTCTCATTCGACCATGGCCTCTTCGGCCAGGGGGCTTCCTCGGTGGACTTCGTGGGGATAGAGTTTCCCGATGGCTCCGTGATGGGGAACAAGGGGAATGTCAAGCTTCGGTTCAATACGGCGTACATGGAGGCGGCCGCGAAGTGACAGGGTATCCGGGAGCGCCGCAATGAAAACCACCAGGCTGCTCGGCCTCCACGCCGCGCCGGGTGTGTACCTGCATTGGGTATTGGCGGCGCTGCCGTTCGCGTTCATGATTTGCGCATACCTGTTGTTGTCCCACAGGATGCTGGCGGAAAATCCCAACGCCAAGCTCCTCCCCTCCGTGGGAAAGATGGTGGAATCCACAGTCCGGCTGGCCACCCAGCCGGATCCCCGCACGGGCGATTACCCCTTCTGGACCGACACCAAAGCCAGTCTTAAGCGGCTGGCGGTCGGAGTGATATCAGCGGCCATCGTGGGTCTTTTGCTGGGGGTGAACATGGCCATGTTCCCGGGGCTCAACAGTATGGCGCGCGCGTTTATCACATTTCTCTCCATCATCCCTCCTCTGGCCATATTGCCTGTGCTTTTCATTATCTTCGGCGTGGACGAAGTGGCTAAAGTGGTTCTCATTTTTATCGGCTCCGTCTTCGTCATAACCAGGGATATCTACCTGGCCACCGCCGCTCTTCCCCTGGAGCAGGTTACCAAGGCGCTCTCTCTGGGGGCCAGCCAACTGGGTGTGGTCTACCGCGTGATCCTGCCCCAGGTGATGCCCCGGCTTTTCAATACCGCAAGGCTCACCCTGGGCACGGCGTGGCTCTTTCTCATCGCCGCGGAGGCGATCGCCTCCACCGAAGGATTGGGATACCGCATATACCTGATGCGCAGGTATATGGCGATGGACGTGATCCTGCCCTACGTGTGCTGGATAACGCTCATCGGATACACACTGGATCTTGGTCTGCGGATGTGGGTGGTGTGGAGGTATCCATGGTACACGAAATAAACATAGGCCCGGACCCGGAAGAACTGAGGACCAGAAGTATCCTGTATATCGAGGATGTGTACAAGGCGTACGGCGACAACGTGATACTGGACGATATCGACCTCTCCATCGCCCCCGGCGAGTTCTGCGCCGTGGTGGGGCCCTCCGGATGTGGCAAGTCCACCCTGCTGCGGCTGATCCTGGGTCAGGAAAGAACCAGCAGCGGCCGGGTGCTTTTAAATGGCTGCCCCATCGGCCATCCCGACATGGACCGGGGAATCGTATATCAAAAGTATTCTCTTTTTCCGAATTTGAGCGCCATGGACAATATCCTGATCGGGCACAAACTGCGGATGTGGCCCTGGCAATGGGGGTCGCGCAAAAAGGATCTGACAGAGAAAGCGATGGTGTTCCTGGGGAGGGCAGGGATGGAAAACCACGCCCACAAATATCCCCACCAGCTCTCCGGCGGCCAGCAGCAGAGGGTAGCCGTGATCCAGGCTCTTTTTACCCGGCCGAAGATCCTGCTTATGGACGAGCCTTTCTCCGCCCTGGACCCCGGCGCCCGGGAGGATATGCAGATGTTCCTGCTGGAACTGTGGGAGGAGAGTCGGCTGACCATTTTCTTCGTGACCCACGACCTGGAAGAAGCGGCCTACCTGGCTACGCGCCTGGTGGCGCTGTCTCAACACTATTCCGACGAGCGCAATCCCGAGGAGCTTGCCAAAAGAGGCGCAAAGGTGGTGCTGGATATGCGCCTGAGGGATGTAGGAGCGGCAGCGGCGCCTCATATCAAGTCCACCGCCGAATTTGGCGCATTGATCCAGAATATACGCCGCGACGCTTTTGAACCAGGGTATCGCCAGCATGTGAAAGACTTCTCCCTGACCCACCCCCACAGTTTCCGGACTCCCTCATCTTTTCAGGGCGGCCAACAGAATACATGAGCCTGCGTAATGTATGCGGCGCCATGTTCCTGGGGAGCGCTCTGTTGACCTCGGGCAGCCCTCCGGAACCAGCCTCCGAGCAGGAGAGGAATATCCCACCACAGACTTGCGGCAAAAGCATCCTGCAGGAGGGACGGTACCAGAATATCGGCGCCGTGGACATTACACCCAAATCAAGCCATGCCGCCATCTTTTACCGTTTTTTCCTGGAAGACCGCGAGAACCAGGAACCTGTAGCGGAATTGACCGTGGAGCGGCGAAGGACCGAGGACTATCCGAAGCAGCCCGGGGAAAAGACAAGGATCACCTGGCTGGGCCACTCCGCGATGCTGATCGAGACAGGTGGCCTGCGAATATTGACCGATCCGAATTTCAGTCAACGGGCCTCCCCAATAAGCTGGGCCGGACCTAAGCGCTTTGCCCCTCCCCCCATCAGCGTGGAGGAGCTTCCCGATCTGGACGCGGTGCTGATCTCTCACGACCACTACGACCACCTGGATTACGATACCATCATGGCGCTGATGGGGAAGACCGCCAGGTTCGTGGCGCCCATGGGTGTGGGGGAACGGATAATAATGTGGGGCGTAGAAAAGGACAAAGTGACACAGCTGGACTGGTGGGGGGAGTTTGCGCTTAGTGATGATATGACCCTTGCACTCACTCCGGCGCAGCACTTTTCCGCCAGGGGTATTTTTGACAGGAACAAGACGTTGTGGGGCTCCTGGGTGATCGCCGGGCCGGAGAGCCGGGTCTTTTTCAGCGGGGACACTGGGATGTTCGACTGCTTCAAGGATATCGGAGAGCGGTACGGCCCCTTCGATTTCA
>Ga0224496_10000592_pt1 | contig 24834 bp, 28 predicted proteins | sample SF_Jul11_sed_USG_2_FD_168127 | JGI IMG/M metagenome (GOLD analysis project Ga0224496, IMG submission 168127) | Sediment microbial communities from San Francisco Bay, California, United States - SF_Jul11_sed_USGS_8_1 | ecosystem: Environmental > Aquatic > Marine > Sediment | place: USA...
GTTGCCCAGAATGATCTGCGCGCCCATGCCCTGCAGTTCTTCCGGGGTCATGGCCTTGACCGTGCCATAGGTGCCCACGGGCATGAACGCAGGTGTTTCGACGCTGCCCCGTTCAAATTTGAGGCGCCCTCGGCGGGCGGCACTGGTTTTATTGAGTAAGGTGAATTTCATATTAAACAGTAAGTTATTTATTCTTATTAAAGTAAGTTGTTATTAGTGGGTGAGGTCATGAAATGAACATGGCATCGCCATAGCTGAAAAAACGGTACCGGTTTTGAATGGCTTCCTGATAGGCATCAAAGATAGATTGCTTACCCGCAAAGGCACTGACCAGCATCAGCAGGGTCGATTCAGACAGGTGAAAATTGGTGACCATGGCATCGACGCTGCGGAACTCATAGCCGGGATAAATGAAGATACTGGTTTCACCGGAAAAGGCTTGCAGCGTACCGCTGGAGGAAGCGGTTTCCAGCGAACGCACGGCAGTGGTGCCAATGGCAATAATGCGGCCGCCCTGATGCCTTGTCTGCTGGCAGGCTTCGACGGTGGCCTGGCTGACTTCGAGGTACTCGGAATGCATCGGGTGATCTTCAATAAATTCTGAGCGCACCGGCTGAAAAGTACCTGCGCCGACGTGCAGCGTGACGAAAGTCGATTGCACGCCCTTCTCTTTTAGCTGCCGGATGATGGCGTCATCAAAATGCAGCCCGGCTGTGGGCGCGGCCACCGCGCCGGGATTTTTAGAATACACCGTCTGGTAGCGTTCAAAATCTACCGCCTCATCGGCCCGGGTAATATAAGGTGGCAAGGGAATGTGGCCGACCTGCTGCATGATGTCGGTGAGTCTGGTGTCATCGTTCGAACTCAGCACGAACAGGTCATCCTGACGTGCATCGACTTTTAGCGCATAAGCGCCCTCGTCTCCGATATGAAGCAATGAGCCGACTTTGGGTGTTTTACTGGCGCGCACATGGGCCAGACAGTGATTTTCGTCGATCAGCCGTTCGATCAGTACTTCAACTTTACCGCCAGTGGCTTTCTGGCCGAATAAGCGGGCTGGAATCACCCGGGTATCGTTGAATACCAGCAAATCACCCGGATTTAGTAGCTCGGGCAGATCTTTGAACTGGCGGTGCTGGATCGGGTTTTGGCCGGTTTTGGGTGCACGCGACAGATGCAGCAAGCGGCTGGCTGAGCGTTGTTTGCAGGGTTGTTGGGCGATCAGCTCATCAGGAAGATCGAAGTAGAAATCGTCGGTTCGCATAGCGCGCGTAGAGTATCACGAAATTAGCCCGAAAATGGCACCACCATCGTGGATTTCTACTGGAACATGTCGCTTATTTATCGGTGTTGAATTTGCCTACCGCGCAGCTGACAAAGGACTTGGCTTTGGCTTTGGCCGCCGCCATGCCTTCAATGCTGCCTGATTCGGGATAGCCCATTTTTAGCAGGCTGGCTAACAGGGTTTCCTGAAGCCCGTCAATACCGTTGACCTTAACGATGCCCGCCTCAATTTCAACATCAGTGCTCTCAATGCCGTCAATGGCATTGAGTTTTTTCATGATGGTGCCAGCGCAGCCGCCACATTTAATATTTTCAACACTGAATTCGTAATACATAGGATTGATCCGGATGTTATTGGCAGAACGCGTAGTTAGTATAACCGCCAATATTATAAACATCCTGAAAACCCAGTGAAATCAGGAATTGTTTGACCGCGCCAGATCGATGGCCAGAGCGGCAATACAGTAAAACCGGCCTGGATTGATCAATAACACCAGTGTTGTGCTGTATCGTATTAATGGGCAGATTGATGGCACCATTTAGCGCACCCTGATCGAATTCCATAGTTGATCGGACGTCGATCAGCTGGGCACCTTTGGCTAGAAGTTGTTTTAGCTGTTCACAGGAAATTTCGCTATTCATAAAACCCTCAGTCTTAATCTCTAAACATTAGAATTTTATAATATACCGGTATTTATATCAAATAATTGATTAAAAAGTGAAGAGATGGCCAGAAAACGTTAATGGCAAGAATAAAGCAAAAAAATCATATTTTCTGGGTGAAACTAGTTTTCCTATAAAGTATAAAGTACGTATTTCATGTGGTATAAAAACACATAATTAACTTATAGATGCTATTAACATAATTAATGACGATGTCGCACCGTGATATTTTGGAAAATTTGAATAAACATATGCCACTAAGGGATAAACTGGTGGCTGCCCATGCATCAATTCGTCAGCAGTTCCCTTTTATAGTACGCGTTGCAGTCACACTTTATGATTCTAAAACCAGGGTTCTGAAGACATATTTACATAGCGGAGATGAAGGTGATTTATTAGAGAATTATCAGCAGCTTCTTGATAATGCTCCCTCACTAAAAGCGCTACTGGATCAGGGGCTGCCCAGAGTTATTAATAATATGCTGACCTTTGCTGGGGGTGAGCATGATCGAACAAAAAGAGTTGCACGCCATGGTTATAAAGCCAGCTATACCTTGCCAATGTTTAATGAAGGCGACTTTTTTGGATTTATCTTTTTTAATTCATCCGAGAGCGATGTATTTACAGAGGCTACATTACGACAAATTGATATCTTTGGTCATTTAATATCACTGATGGTAATTAATGAGCTCAGCTCAATAAGAGCATTAACGGCCGCGGTTAAGACCACGAGCCATATTACGCACTGCCGTGATCCCGAGACAGGTAGTCACCTTGATAGAATGTCGCGTTATAGTCGGCTAATCGCCAGTAGCATTGCCAAGAAATACAATCTTGATGATGAATATATCGAGCACGTTTTTATGTTTTCTCCTCTGCATGATATTGGAAAAATATCAATTCCCGATGAGGTCTTGTTGAAGCCGGGGTTATTGACTGAAGACGAAATTACCATAATGAAGACTCATGCGCGTAAGGGTCGTGAGATGATCGATGATCTGGTCGATAATTTTGGCCTACATAATATCAAGCATATTGATGTACTTCGTAATATTGCAGAATATCACCATGAAGCAGTCAATGGCTCTGGTTATCCCGAGGGTAAAGTCCAGGATGAAATTCCACTGGAAGCGCGCATTGTAGCTGTGGCAGATGTTTTTGATGCGTTAACCAGTTGTCGACCTTACAAGGATGCGTGGAATAATCAAAAAGCGATTGATGTGTTGAAGGAACTGGCGGGTGAAAAACTGGATGCTGATTGCGTCAACGCGCTGGTGAATAATATTGAAGAGATAGAAAAAATACAGCAATTATTTATCCAGAATAATTGTTGTTAATTCAGCAGGTTTTTGTTTTTTTCCAATGCAGTATGCGATTGTTGGCGGGCATCTCGTAATCATTTATCAGGCTCATGCCTGCCGCTTCTGCCATATCATTTAAGTCTTCAAAATTTCTTATTTTGCTCTCAGGGTCGCGAGATTTTAGCCATAAATCAAATTGTTGATTACTGGGACTGGTATATTGATGGTTGTAGTTAAATGGGCCATATATTATTAGCTGGCCACCTTCGGGCAATAATTCACCGATGCGCTTAAACATAATTTCAACAGATTGTTGATTCATAATATGGCAAGTGTTGGCGGTAAATACAGTGTCAAATGATATGATGGGCCAAATTTCCTGTCTAACATCCAGTTCAACAGGTTGAGGTATTTTTTTAGAATTCTTATCGGATAACCATAGTTTAATGCCAGCAATATTTTCGTTACGATCACTGGTGTTCCAGATTAAATGTGGTAATTTTTCAGAGAAATAAACTGCATGTTGACCAGTACCACTACCGATCTCCAGTACCGAGGTGGAATTTAATAACAAAGGCCGAATGACAGTTAGTATTGCATGGCGGTTCTGATCACATGATTCTGAATAAGGTTTATTTTTCGTATTTATCATTTAATATCATTTTTATTTAGGCTGCCATAGCACCGATGACCTTTCCTAGTGCATGATTAAACGTGGAGTGATCAGCCAGAATCCTGGACATATTTTGATTAAGTTCGTCAGCAAAATCACCTGCATCTTTCTCTATAATTTTAATGCCTTTCCTGTCAACAAAAATAATTTTCGCTGCTTCTGTCAGTATTGTCGACATCTTGACACGTCGTACTGCTTTATCATCACCATTAAATACTTCAAACCATACACCTGGTCTGACATTTTCAGGTAAACGGCTGATTTTTTCTAATGCTATTTGAGCCTCCTGTCTTGCAATGTCAAGCTCTTGCTCTATGTCCGTATTAATTGACTCTGGAATATAATCCTGTTCGTTATCATATTCAACCTCGTCAAATGCATAACCATGCTGATCAAGCATATCCAGAAATGTTTTCTTAAGTAATGACACTCTTTTATCAATGTCTTTTTTGTCTTGTTTTGTATTATAGAGTTCATCGTTAACGGCTTCGACCAGGGCAAAATGGTTATTGTTGACAAACTCCCATTCTGATTTATGTTGTATAGGTTGTAGACATTTTAATAATAACTTCAGTAGTAGTGTTGACTCCATCCATTGGTAGCTTTCTTTTCCATGTTTTATGTGAAGATTAAACATCAATGTTGACCAATTTTTTAATATCAATGGCTGTACATCCACGGGGATTTTTTTATTTGTGGTTAATTCACGAAGTGTAGAAATTACTACATTGCGTGTATGTTCCCGTATGATTTCTCTCTGTTCTTCAAATTCTTTTGACTTGCTAAGGCGCTCCTCTTTCTCTATCAGGTCATATAGGGTGTCAACAGCATTTTCAAAACAAACGGTGTCGATTTGGTACTCATTGAGAATATTATTAACAATATCATTAAGATCAGAGTAGATATGGTCATTTGTATCTGTGACACCCTTCCCTGCTTGAGGAATTAAATTCAAAACGTTGCGTGCAGGATGCTGTTCGTTTGAAAACAGTTCTTCATCACTAACAGCTACTTTAATGATGGGTATTTGAAGCTGCATAATAAGATCTGTAATAACAGGTGAAATGCTCTCATCAGAAGTAATAGCATCAAATAACATACCAACAAAGTCTATGCTGCGTTCATCTAGTACGGCCATTTCCTTTGCAATAGGATCATTGGCGTCAATACCCATTTCTTCGAACAGGCATTTTTTAATTTCTTTATGGTTAAGAAGATCCGATTTGGCGCCTAGCTCAAGAAGTTTGTTCTGAAGTCTATTAAGTGATCTCAGTACATCTTTTCTGGCAAAAAGTTTTTTGTCACTGGCGTTTTGTTCGTTTGGATCTTTATAAAATGAGGCAGGCAGTTCAAGTTCATCACCAGTGACAGAAATATCACCTTTCATGAATTGACTAACGATACTATTCATTTCAGACTGTGAGCGTGGAATGAAATTGGTAGCTACATTTTCCTGTGGGTCGTAATAATTAACTGTGCGACTAACAAAAGATTTCTCTTCTACAGGCTCATCGTTTCTGCTGCTCAGGATAACATCAGGAAGAATGCCTTCTTCTATCAACATGGTATTAATAGTCTGGTACATATTCTCGAGCTTTAAATTAACGTGCTCGTCAAAATATTTAAATAAGACCATTTTTTTCTCGGGCCTGATATCAAGAGGCTTGATAGCAATTTGGAAGGCTTCACAAATTCTATTAGGACTGATGGCTTTGTGGCCGAAGATCGGTGCAGACATGATTTCAAGGAATTCAATACGTGCTTCCAGGTTATTGACCTGCTCTCCAAATAAATTGAGCGCATTAGAATGCATGGTGGTTATCGCGACCATTTCTTCCATTTCATCAGTGTCGACAAGACTTAGTTCTTCTTCTTCGTGATCTTCAAATGCTGATATGGATGAAGGAAGCAGTTGCTCATTTATAGCTATAAAGAAATTAGTGTGGATATTTGCGCGCTCTCTAGTTAACATTTTTAAGGCGCTTATTTCCAGCTCTTGTTTAACATCAATCTGATAATTGTGGTCAGCAGCTACTGCTAGTGAGATATCTTTTTCCTGGTCGATTAGAGAGTGCTCTGATTTATCCAGCATGTTAGTGAATAACTGCAATAATTCATCATTCAGGAAGCCATAAATCTTCTCAATTAACTGACCATATTGATGGTCTTGAGGTTGTTCAGCTTTTAAATCGCCGGTCTTCAGGGTGTAGTTATCAGTGCTCATGCGTCGTCTCCGCTCATATCCAACCTGCATGGGCTTATCCATGCAGGGATAATTCATTTCGGCCTCATAAAATTGAGGCAAATTTTTGGATTTAGAGCATTTGAGAGCGACGAAAAACCTGTAATTAGGTGACTTTTCGGGCTTTAATTTTGTGGATTTAGGTTTAACAAAACTTTGTAACTATTTGAAAAAGATATAAATTCTTATAAATACACAAATGAAGTCATATCCTTTGACCCGAAGCATAGTTACACAATGTTGATAATTCAACAAAAATAATTAAATAAATCGACAAAGTTGTCGGAATTCTGACAAGTGGCGATTTTGTGTAAAAAATACCGAATATGAGAGGGCTATGGATTTGGTGAGATTGAGGAAAGTACTGTTATTGCTGTAAATCAGAGATAGATAATTGGGTCACCCTGCTGCCAGAGCTCATGTTTTTTCATGATGGAAGTAAAAAGCTGAGCTTCATATCGATCAGAATCGACGAACCCACTGAGCCATTGTTGCAGGCTCGGGTACGGTGCCTGGTTAAACCAGGCCTCGTCGACCATGGCGAATTGTCTAATGAAAGGGAATATTGCAATGTCTGCTATGGAAAGTTTGTCCGCCAAAAGATAACGAGTTGTAGATAGTTGGTTTTCCAGTTCCTGTAAAAACTCTTCGCCCTGCTCCCGATAATATTCCATTGGATGCTCAGGATGACGGTCGGCATATTTGTAATGATCCAGGTCCTCTTTAAATGAGTAATCATTGATTTCCAGCAGCATATCTGACTCAACCAGATATTGATTGTTTTCGCCCAACCATGAATCAGGGTCATTTTGTTTAACAGCCCATTGCATGATGTCCCAGCTTTCATCAAGGATTGTGCTATCAGGTAAATGCAGTACGGGTACTGTTGCATTCTCAGAGATGTCTATCAATTCTTCAGGTGGTCGATCCAGATCAATTTCACGTAGTTCAACTTTAATTCCCGAATATTTTAATGCCATACGGGCACGCATGGCGTAAGGGCAACGTCGGAAACTGTACAGAATAGCGGTGTTCATATTTATGAGGTCTTAAAACTGAAAACTTTGATGATGTCGTTATTAAATATTAGCGCATCAATAGTTTGATAATGTCTGAATGTTTTATGGATAGTTGGATACAGGGTTGTATTTAAAAACTCTAAATATGATATCAGTCGTTAGAGAGAGCGAATCCATGTTTTCTATACAGGCTTTTCCTTCACTGCTAGCCCTGAAAAGATGCGGAGTCATGGTCAATAAGTCCTGAATTTGGCTGTTGTTGTTTAAATTTATTTCATATGTCAGTGTCTGCGTATCAATTAGCAGATATTCAGTATTGGCATCTGATTTATTCTCAGACTTTTCTTGGGCAGCTTCTGTGTAAATGATTTCTCGTAATTCCTGTAAATGTTTCGCGCCTGGCTCGACCAGAATGAGCTCTCCTCCGGCTTTCAGGATTTTTTTAAAGCCATTGTAACTTGGGAAACCAAACACACAGAAAATTAAATCAACCGTTTCTGGCATAAACGGTGGCTGGCTATTAGTGCCTACAATCCAGCTTACCTGTTTGCTGCGTTTGCTGGCGTTAATTATGGCAGGTTTAGATATATCCATGGCAACAAAAGAAAACTGAGTATTGTTGTCGATATACTGAGCTGCATTAATAATTTGTTGTAGGTAATAACCCTCTCCACATCCAGCATCAAAAACACAGCGGCTTTCAGTGGCAGTGTTACCTAATTGATGGAGAACTATTTTTGATAACTGCTCGGCAATGGGTAGATAAAATCCGGCATTAAGAAAACGTGTTCTCGCCTGCACCATGGCTTTACTATCGCCGGGATTTTTTGATTTCTTGTGTTGAACAGGTAGTAGATTGACATAACCCTGTTTGGCAATATCAAAACAATGACCATTAGTGCATTGGTAATAGTTTTCTTTTTTGACTAGTTCAAGTTTATCAATCGGGCAAGCCAGATTGTATGCAGGAATAATATTCATAACGTGCATTTTAGTGCATTCAGCTTTAACATCCGACTAAAAAATAAACATTAAAATAAATTGAGGACATGGCATGACGATTATTAACGATTTATTGAATGACTTGAATGGTTTTGTTTGGGGTCCTGCCATGTTGATATTAATACTAGGTACGGGTTTGTACTTGATAACTGGTTTGCGTTTCATGCCGCTTCGTTATATAGGCTATGGCTTTCGGATGTTATGGGCAGGCCGAAAGAAGTTTGGTGATGGTGATATCGCTCCCTTTAAAGCTCTAATGACATCATTGGCCGCGACTATTGGAACGGGCAATATAGCTGGTGTCGCTACTGCTATATTTCTGGGCGGCCCCGGTGCCCTGTTCTGGATGTGGTGTACTGCATTGGTGGGCATGGCAACAAAATATGCCGAGGCGGTGCTGGCGGTGCATTATCGTGAAATCGATGAACAGGGCAACCACATCGGTGGCCCGATGTTTTATATCAAAAATGGTTTAAAGAAACATTGGGCCTGGCTAGGTACTGCTTTTGCCATATTCGGTGCTCTGGCCGGTTTCGGTATCGGCAATACTATACAGGCTAACTCGGTGGCTGATGTGCTCAATTCAAAATTTGGCTATTCACATTTATTGTCTGGCCTGGTTATGGCGGCGTTCGTGGCCTTGGTATTGATCGGTGGTATCAAAAGAATTGCAGATGTTGCCGGCAAGCTGGTGCCATTCATGGCAATTACTTACGTGGTCGCAGGCTTAATTGTTTTAATCTTGAATGCATCAGAAATACCGGCTGCACTTTCATTGATTTTTACCCACGCTTTCACCCCGGTGGCCGCAACGGGTGGCTTTGCCGGTGCCGCAGTCTGGGCGGCAATTCGCTTTGGTGTGGCAAGGGGTGTTTTTTCTAATGAGGCGGGTCTGGGTAGTGCACCCATTGCGCATGCAGCAGCAACAACGGATAGTCCTGTACGACAGGGAACTATCGCTATGTTAGGTACTTTTATTGATACGCTGGTGATCTGTAGCATTACCGGTCTGGTGATTATAGTGACTGGAGCATGGACCAGTGGTGAAACCGGTGCGGTTCTATCATCGCTGGCATTCGAAACTGCATTGCCCGGCGTTGGCGATTACGTGGTCACCTTTGGTCTTAGCATCTTTGCCTTTACCACCCTGCTCGGCTGGAGTTTTTACGGCGAAAAATGTGTCGAGTATTTATTCGGCGTGCGCTCAATTGTGCCGTTTCGTGTGCTCTGGGTCATTGCCATCCCCATTGGCGCCACGGCAAAACTTTCATTTATCTGGCTATTGGCCGATACGCTCAATGCGTTGATGGCGCTACCGAACTTAATCGCACTGTTATTGCTCAGCCCGTTAGTGTTCAAACTAACTCGCGAGTATTTTTCAAACAGACCTGAGGCCGTCAGGCAGGCTTGATGCGTTGCAGTGAGTTCGGCCAGTCACTCGGGCTGGTCGAACCGAGCAATATATAATCGCCCACTTCGTTTTCATACCAGCCATTATCATTTCTCAGTGGCTCGACCGAATAGCCCCACCATGCACCGCTGCTGTCCTGTGCGATCCAGCATACCCAGTCTGGAATTGAAAACGATTCAAATGATTGGCCCATGAGTTTTTATATTGAGTTAATCACCCAGAATCATAGCGATGTAATTTTTTCGATCATCCGGTGAGGTCGCGCGATAAAAGCCATAGTGCGCATGCTCATTCAGTTTAGTTTTGTCGAGTGTAATACCCCAGAGCGTAGCGATTTTTATTGGTGTCATACTGTAACGTACATCACCGAGTAGATTGTTCTTGCCGGGTTCCATGGCAATAAAACCATCAGAAAATTTTTCGAAGCGCAGAATATCACCATACAAAACGGAGTCTTTGGGGATATCTGTAGCATCACGCTCAGGAATAAATAGTGGTACGGAACTGCCAGTATATGTTTTGTTTTCTGTGAAGCCCGGACGCACGGCATCGACATAAATCCTGTCATTGGCGATATAGGTCGAACGCCATACCAGTAGATTGGCTAAAGAAGGTTTTACTACCAGCTGGTCGACCGCATGCTGGCGGGAATTCGCCAGTGCCATTGCCATATCAGTGGCGCGATTTAACTGGAAAATACCCAGTAATAAATATGAGCCGCAGAATAACAGACCGATGTGAGCAAGACGCGGACGATACTTCCGCCATGCCATTATTACCGCGAGCATCAAAACACCGGTGAAGATGGGGTCAATAATCGAGATCAGATGAAAAGTGATGCGTTCATCATATAGCGGCCACAAAAGATGTGTGCCGTAACTGGTGCAGGCATCGATAAAACCACTCAGGCTGTAACCCATTAAACAAAATAGATACAGGCGTTTAAATGTTAGTGGCTCGTGATTAAAAAAGCGTTGCAGTATCGGCCATAAAATCAAAGCTGCAATCAAACCACCGATCGGTACAAAAAATATGGAATGGCTGAAATGCCGGTGCAATTCAATATTGAGCATTGGGTCAGAAGCGGATGAGATAAATATATCTGCATCGGCAATCAAGCCTGCGAAAAATCCAACGCCGGTGGCGATACGGGTTTCCTTTTTACTGGCGATGGATTGTGAAAGCGCGGCACCGAGCAGCCCTTGAGTGAGGATGTCCATGGTAATTATTCTTTCTGTTTTTTATCGTTGTTATATTTAAATACCATCAAGATCATGCTCATGATAATAATTAGTACGGCACAAACCATCAGGGGTATATTTGAAGTCAGTGATGCTTGAACAAACCATGCTGTATTGCCCAGGATGGCCAGCATAATCATCAACATGGAAATATCCTGTGTCTTTTTCGTTGTGAAGGCCTTGTGCAACTGAGGAACAAAAATCAATGTGGTGAGTATGGCTGCCAGCCAACCTGATATCTCTTCTGCGCTCATTGTATCGGCTCCTGGTTATTCACTGTCATCGGATAGTGAAGCAATAATATGGGACTCAACCTGGTCAGGGTGAATGGCTTCTTCAGAGACAGCAAACTCATTGACTGATGCACCCGCATCACGAACGGAATCTGGATTTGAACTCATTAGTGGGTGCCAGCTCTCAAGTGGATTGCCCTTATACAATAGACGGTATGCACAGGTCTCGGGTAAATAATCCACCATCTCAGCTAATTCAGTCTTTAGGTCCATGCACATTGAAACCGTGTCTATTCTGTTCGAATAATCACTGCAACGGCAGGTTTCAAGATCGAGCAGTTTACAGGCCACATTGGTGAGGTAGACTTTGTTATCATCTTCGTCTTCAAGTTTGACCAGGCAACAACGGCCGCAGCCATCACACAGCATTTCCCATTGCTCATCGCTCATTTCATCCAGCGATTTGGTTTCCCAGAAATTTATTTCATTGTTCATAACATTTTACCAAAACGGCCATAAATCCCAGCGGGACTCCAGTTCTTTCTGGCATTTTTTAAGTTGTGCAGAATAAACTTTGGCGCGTTTCTCCACTTTTTTGGCAACTTGCATTAGCCACGGCTTTTTTAAGTATGTTTTTTGTTTGAAACCGCCATGGCCCTCATGGTAGGCAAGGTACTGGTTGTAGGCGTCCCATTTCGATATTCCAAGAACTTGATGCGTCTGCTTGCCATACCAGCCAATAAAATCAACCGCGTCATCAAAGTCATCACGATCTGCACCCCAGTTACCGGTTTTTTCTATATACCAGTCCCAGGTATCGTCTTTTACCTGCGCGTAGCCGTAAGCGTCAGACTTCCGGCCAATGGGAATGATCCACAGGAAATATTCCATTTCCGGTTTGGCATCATAATTAAAATGTGATTCCTGATGGATAATGGCCAGCTGCAGATGAATAGGCACGCCCCACTTTTTAAAACTGTCATTGGCATCGTCATACCAGTCATCTTTGTCGAAAAATATCTCACAACTGCTGTCGATATTTTTCGGCGGTGAAGTCGAACATGCGAGCGCAAGAATGATCGGCAGCAATACCAGCAGTTTTAAATATTTCGAAGCTCGATGAAGCATAAATCTGCTCATGGCTCCAGACGGCTGATGTTCCACTGGCCGTTATTGTCCTGCTGGTAAAAAAAACAGTCATGCAGTCGATTGTCCCTGGCCTGCCAGAATTCGAGTGTGTCTGGTTTGATGCGATAACCGCCCCAGAAATCCGGCAAAGGTATTTCACCTTCACTGAATTTATTTTTCATTTGTTCAAACATAATGTCCAGTACAGCCCGAGATTTTATAATATTGCTTTGACGTGATGCCCACGCACCAATCTGGCTGCCGCGTGGTCGGCTGGCAAAATATTTTAGCGATTCTGCGGTGGATATTTTTTCCGCCCGCCCTGTGACTTTGACCTGGCGTCCCATAGGATGCCAGGGAAATAACAGGCTCACCTTTGCATTGTTATCGATATGATTAGCTTTGCGGCTTGAATAATTGGTGAAAAAAACAAAACCGTCTTCATCGAATGTTTTTAACAGTACCATACGTTGCCAGGGCTGGCCGTTAGTATCGACTGTTGCTAGTGACATTGCAGTTGGTTCAGGCAAGTCCGAGTCCATCGTTTGTTGATACCAGTTTTCAAATTGCTGATACGGATCGGATAATAGCTCACTCTGTCGTAATCCCTGAGCCATGAACTTTTTACGTAGTTCTTCTGTTTTAGTCATAAATTAATATTTTGAATTATGAGCTGCGCTCAAGTCGTGAAGTGATCTATTAGTCCTGATTATCATCATTTAAATTATCGAAATTCATATTATCACCATTATCAATATGATTGATGACGGCTATATACTGACCAATAGTTTCATTTTCGATATCCTGATCGGCATGAGAGAAAAAGCGTTTTATTTCTTCAAGTGCTTCTTCCTGGCGATTCATTCTCCAGAGTGTATTGAACAAACCGATTGAAAATTTACCAACACCTGGCTCCAGTAAAATTAATCGTTCAAAAACCATTTCGGCTTCTGCATATTTTTCCATACTGAAATAAGATCCACCGAGGATGATTAATGCTGCCTTATTGGTCGGGTCGTCTTTTAATATTTCCAGCAGGCACATGCGCGCTTCGTCATGCTGATTCTGTTCAATAAACTGTTTGGCCTTTTGTATATTTTCTTCAGTGTTCATCGTAGTAGAGTAGATTTGTTAAACATTCAAAATAGATGCAGTAATTATACATTACGTGAAATTCATCGCCTTATAAATCAACATAATACCGCTGAAAAACAGCAGAATGCTGATTATCTGATTATCTGATTGAATCGATGCGGATCGATCTTGATATGCAGATGATGACCGACGTACATGCCGATGAATAATACTGGCAGCATAGTCGCTACCAGTGTTAATGCTTGCATACTGAACAGGCCAGAGCTGGCAAAAGCAAACAGGCGCGTGCCGCCATCGATTAAGAAAATCATGGCAATGGTGGCTCTAAAGGCGCCCTTGTCGAGCTGGCGCATTTTAAGATAGGCCACGTAAAATGGCCCGCCGGTGCCGAACAGCGCGCCGACAAAACCGCCAAAGCTACCCGCCAGCATTGCCCAGCGACGACTGCCGGGTTTTGTGTGGAATGAAAACAAAGAAAAAACCGAGTAAGCCAGTACAAAAATGCCCAGTATTAATACCAGTAAATGTGCTTCGGTGTTCACCAGTAGCCATACGGCAACACTCACACCCGCCAGGGTGAATGGAATCAGTGGTAACAAGTCCCCCCAAACCACCTGGTTTCTTAGATGCAGGCTTTGCATGATGGTGCCGCTGTAATTGAGTAATGCAAAAACTGGTACGATAAATTTGAGCGGAAACAACAAAGCCAGAAATGGAATAGCAATTAAGCCCGATCCAAAACCGGACAAACCTTTGACCACATAGGAGACAAAGAGAATAACTATGAAAAGTACAATTTGTACGGGTGTTAGCTGAAGCAGCTCGGCAATCATTAAGTGGATGGCTCTATTTGGGATACTCGGCAAACACCGGCAGGACATCATCCTGGCACGACCACTCAGCACGTGAGTCCCAGAAAATTCGCGCTTCTGGTTTTATTCCCGGTTCGTGGTCGAGTGAGCCCGCAGGAATCACCGCCCGTCCGCTAGTGGCATCATATCGGGGCATGGGGCTGCCGCAATTTTTGCAGAAACAGGTAGCGAAGCGTTCTGCTTCGGGCACTTTGTAACGGCCTAAACTGTCTTCCCCTTTTTTCCATTCGAGTGATGACTGGCCAATAATGATCAGACTGGCGTGCCCTGTACCGCTCGCCTTGCGGCAACGCTGGCAATGGCAGTGAAAAAATTTGGGCGCGTGCTCAGTAGTGTCGGCATTGATCTGGTATTCAACGCTGCCGCACAGGCAACTGCCGTTAAGCTTGATTCCTGACATGATTTTCCCTCCTCGATTTATCTATCTGACTTGCCAGTGATACCCGCGGTCAGAACATAACGCATGGCTTCATCCATGCTCATGTCGATCGGACGAACTGAATCGCGCTTAACAAAAATCGAATGGCCACCCATCATGTAACTCATCGGCAGATACACCAGTACGTAATCACCGTCACGAAAAGCCTCAGGCAGGCGTTTTTTGTTCTGTTGCGTAATAAAACCAATGACCTGAATGTTATAAATGGTGACGGCCACCACCTGCCCCATGCCCTCATCTTCCTGTTTGGGTGACATGAAATCAAACAGATCACGAAAAGCGCGGTACACCGATTTGATCAGTGGCAGGCGATACAACATCTTTTCGCCGAGCGCAAACACCCGCCGCACCAGATAGGCCTTCATCATTAGGCCAACGATAAACATAACCAGCAGGCCGGCCAACATGCCTATGCCGGGGAAATAGAATGTTTCAGGTACGACAAGATGCAGCATCTTGCCCATTAGCTGCTCTGAACTCACTGCCAGCCAGTACATTAGATAAACAGTCAGCACGACTGGCAGTAAGGTAATAAATCCCGTAAGTAAGATACGGCCAATTGCTTTCAACATATTTGTGTCCAGTGATTATTAAGTGGTATAAGTTCCAAAGCGCGAATGATAACGGTATTACCCGCAATAACCCATATTAATCCATCGCATTGAGCAGGCTCACCGCTATTTACAGGTTATTACTTTAAAAAAACTAATAAAAAAATAATAGTCTAGTCAGGTACTTTTAAATACAATGGCGCATTGTGGACTCAGACAATAAAAACAGGGGAAATGCATTGCATAAATCAATTTATATTTTGATATTCGGGATTATATTACAGCCACTACATGCATTTGCTCTGGGTTTGGGTGATATTCAGGTCAATTCGAGGCTTAATCAACAGCTTGAAGCCAGAATTGATGTGTTATCGGCGGCGCCTGAAGATGCGGAGGTCCTGATTGTTAAGCTGGCGTCCCATGAAGAATTTACCAGAGCCGGTTTAGATCGCCCCTATGGCCTGACCGACCTGAGGTTCAGGGCACTGGTTGATGATGGGCGTGTTTATATTACTGTGGCATCGCCAAAGCCAATACGTGAACCATCATTAAGTTTTTTGTTAGAAGTAGACTGGCCTCAGGGACATTTAATTCGTCAATATACCATTTTGCTTGAACCGCCTATATCTATGGGACAAACAGGAACACAGAAAGCCGCATCAACCTCAAATCGTCCCGCTATGAGTGAATAAAAGCTCATGGAAGATAATCATTTTACAGCGGCGCATCCTTGACTGGAAAAACTGTAGAAACCTGATTGTAAAATATGAAAAAAACCTGGAAAGAAGCCATCAATCAGCAGCGTATCGAACTGACACGCAATCTGCTGGGTCCGCTCATGGATATTTCCAAGGCCTGTGCACCGGCCTGGCCTGACCATGGAGTGCTCAACAAAATACTGCTGGAAAATTTCAGTAAGGTACCCAACTGTCTGTTTCTTTATGCTGTGGATAAAAACGGTATACAGGTATCCGACAATGTAGCGGCAAGTGGTCTCTTGCCAGAACACTTCAAGCGTGATCGTTCGCAACGCCCATACATGCGTGAAACGGTGCCCGCATCAGGGTTTTTACTCTCTAATGCCTATTTGAGTTTGCTCGCCAATCGCCCTTCTATCACGGCGCTGCAAGTAGTGCAAAGAGATGATGAAACACTAGGTTATATCGGTGCTGATTTTGACTTGCGTGATCTGCCAGTCACCGGTGATGTTTATGAAGAGACGGTTGGCTGGCAACAGATCAAAGGTGATCCGGCTATACGCAGTGTTGTTTTTCAGCAGTGCCGTACTACTAGCCCGATGGATGAGAGTATTGACGTTTCTATTGCCATTATTGAGGAGCTGATCACTGAACATGGTATGTTCCAGTGTGTTCTGCATTTTTCCAGTTCACGTGCCACTATCTGGTTTTTTGATGATCCTTACCGCTACCGTATCCTGGATCATGAAGCACTCAGTGACCCTGATGTATGTTTGCTCTATCCGGCACGCCCTTACCCGGTAGATGCTTTGATACCTGCTGATCGTATCGGTTCGATATTACGCGCCATGAAAAAACTTCGCCTTACTGACGAAACCTTCTATCTGCGTTCGGCATCGATCAATATATTTAACGGCAAAATCAGCCTCACCTTCTCCTGTGACGGTTCGCATTACATGTCATGGCAGGAATTCCTGGAAAAAGATGAAAGCTTCTGGTTTGGTGCGGCCGCTTAACTCCTAACTAAACCTGCCTGGCGGCTCGTTTTTCGGCTTCAATGAATATCCGTTTGATCTGTGGATGTGCTGCTTTAATATTTCGGTCGATTTCAGCAATAGCCTTTTCCAGTTCGTCAGCGGTGCTGCTATCACGGAAATCCACACTGATATTGACCAGAATAAAGTCTGGACCCATGTGCATAGTAAGCACTTCGTTCACATACTCGACTAGTGAATTTGCTTTAATAGTATTTCTTATCTCTTTGATTGTATTGGTTTCAGCGCTTTCGCCGATCAGCAGGCCTTTGGTTTCATAAGCAAGCCACATGGACGTTCCGATCAGAATAAGGCCAATAATCACCGAAGCCGCTCCATCGAAATATAAAATGCCTGTGGCCTGACTGAGTACGATGCCGGCAAAGGCCACCAGCAAACCCAGCATGGCGGCGGAGTCTTCGAATAGAACGACAAATGTTGATGGATCCTTGGCACGTTGAATGGCTTCGAAGTAACCCCATTTGCCTTTTGACTGTTTGAACTCACGAAAGGCAAATAGCCAGGCAGCGCCCTCGAACAGCAGTGCCAGTCCAAGAACGACGTAATTGATGAGTGGATTAGTCATTGGTTCAGGATGCATCAGGTGCCTGATGCCTTCATAAATAGAAATACCCCCGCCCAGGGCAAAAATCAGAATCGCAACAATAAAACTCCAGAAATACACTTCTTTGCCGTGGCCGAAGGGGAAATTTTCATCAGCAGGTTTACTTGCCTGCTTGATACCGTGCAGCAATAAAAACTGGTTGCCGGTATCAACCAGTGAATGAATGCCCTCAGACAGCATCGCTGAACTGCCTGTTATGGCTGCAGCTACAAACTTGGTGATTGATATCAGCGTGTTACCGACCAATGCCGCATAAATAACCTTTTTAGAGCCTGAAGACATGAATTAATCCTGCTTGAACGATTGAAGACAGAGGATTTTATATCAATGCCCGGCATCAATCGGTATATATCAGTACAAACACCGTGTTTTATCTTTCTAAGGAATGCCTATACTCCAATTACCAAGTACCTTACTCGGGTATTAGTCGTAATCTATTTGTGACCCGTAATGAGTAAAGTTACTTTGAATAATGACCGTGGTGAGGAGACATAATGAGAATTAAAGCAGAAAAATTAGATCTCGGCCTGAAGTTACGAGAAGCGCAAATAGAAAATTTCAGGCACAACGTCAATTTCGATGATGTCATACGCATGAAATTTCTGGAACAGTCAGCCAAATATCTGGGCGTGTATGTAGAAAATACGCCGATAAGTTTGCTCGATGAAAGAGCAATCAGCTAGAAGTTATGAGTCAGAATTTCTGACTTTTTAATACAAAAACTTAAAAAATAGATAGAAAATTTAAAAATAAGATCTAAAGTTATAGGACACAAGTGTCCCATGGCAGAACCTAATGATGACTAATTACAGGAAAGAAGCAGTTCATAGTGGCATCGAACGTCTTGAAGCTGAAATAGACAATTTCATGCAGAGCATCAATCTCAGTGATGCTGTCAAAATGCAGTTTCTGGAGCAGTCAGCCAAATATCTGGGGGTATATGTCGCAAACGAACCGGCAAGTTTGTCGGATGTAAAAGTTATCAATTAACGGCCGATTTATTTACCATTAACCCGTTGCCAGTGACTAACCTAAGCAGCATCTGCTGCAGAATTTTCCAGGGTGACACGGTTTCTCCCCCTTCATTTTGATTCATATAAAGCTTTGTCAGCACGCTGGAATAAAGAATCCGGTTTATCACTGTAAGCTCTGTATTCGGCAACACCAAAACTACAGGTTAGATGAATACCAGAAGGCATAGTCGCAGTGTCGATTACCTCACAGAGCCTTGTCGCCAGTTCTGAAGCCGCCGCCAGATCAGTTCGAGGCGCCAGTAAAATAAATTCCTCTCCGCCGTGGCGGGCAAAAATATCAGATTGGCGTTTGGTTGCATGCACTAACTCACTCATGCGAACCAGAACCTGATCACCTACTTTGATTTATTAAAGTTATTGATGCCCCTTATAGACGAGCCTGGCGGTTAATGCCTGAATAGCAGTCCCAGCATCACCACTTCTTCGAGTTCATCGGGCTGGTGGTAAAAATGCTGTATTCTGGCAGTGATACTAATATTTCTAGCAACATCAATCACAGCGCCAGCTTCTGAATAATATTTGTCATTAAAGTCATCGGTATCAAAATTATAATCCAGTGATAGCCCCACTCCTAAAAAGATTGATATATCCCCGGGGAATACATAACCGGTACCAAAGTCCAGCGCCAAACTGTTGCCCATTGAGTCAGATTCAAGGTGAAGCAAATCGATATGTGACTGTGAATTACTTTCAAATATCAGGGCACCAATCGAGGTGGTTTTATAGTCGTTTAAGTCGGAATCCTTGCTCTGTTCAAGTCGTAGATAACTTTTATCAGCCGCTAATGTATTAGCTGCCGCGGTGAACAAAAAAAGGATAAACATCAGAGTAGTGACAGGCCTGTGATGAACCACATAGGGGAAAACAGTGGTAAACAGTTTTAATATCATCGTTATTATTTCTCTTAATTGTGGGTACTTTAAAGGCTTAGCGATAACAATAACGAGCTAGAGAACCAGGGAACATCGGGGAGCCAGAGAGTGCCAGAAAGCGCGGGCAGCATAACACATCGGCAGCGGGAGAATAGATTTTGAGTACTATCAGCAAAGCTGGCGGGTGTGCGCAACCTTATAAATCGGCAACTTGCAGCTCATCGAGTTTGCCTGTCATGTCACTGGCCGATAAGGGCTGGCTGAGCAGGAAGCCCTGCATAACATCACAGTTTTTCGATTTTAATAATGTGCGCTGGATTTCAGTTTCCACACCGACAGCCACCACCGACATGCCCAGCGCATGCCCCTGTGCAATCACCGCATCGACCACGGCGCAGTCATCATTCTTTGATTTAATGTCAGCGACAAAGGAGCGGTCAATTTTCAGTGTGCTGACCGGCAGTCGATGCAAATAACGCACTGAAGAAAAACCGGTGCCGAAGTTATCCACGGTAATGACCACGCCGAGCTTTTGCAGGTGGCTATAGATTTCAATTGCCTGATCGCTTTCTGATAGTAGCGACGCCTCACTCACTTCAAGCTCAAGCAGGTTAGCCGGCAGTTCCGTCTGTTCAAGGCAGTCCGAGACCACCGCCAGAAGATCGAAGCGCTTGAACTCAATGCCGGAAATATTCACCGACACGGGAACGGTCAACCGGCCGCTGGAATACCACGCCATGGCCTGAGTGCAGACGTTATGGATCACCCACTTTGTAATCTCCGAGATCAGGCCACTGTCCTCAGCAATGGGGATAAACACGTCCGGTGAAATCAAACCCTCTTCAGGGTCCTGCCAGCGTATCAGCGCCTCGATGCCGGCAATGTCACCGCTGCTCGCATCGAACCGGGGCTGGTAATTCATAAACAGCTGGTTGCCATCAATCGCATTACGCAGGCGTGAATGTATCTTGATGTGCTCGTGCATCACCGTATTGGTTTTATCGGAATAAAACTGATAATGATTGATGCCGGTTTCTTTGGCGCGATACATGGCAATATCTGCGTTTTTAACCAGCTCCCGGGCGCTGAGAGAATCATCCGGATAAATGCTGGCGCCGATGCTGCAATGCATGGCCACTTCCGCATTGTTGACCACGACCGGCTTCTGCAGCAATTTTAAAATGCGATCGGAAACCACCGCCGCATCCGACGCCCCATCAATCTTGTCGAGCAACACAATAAAATCATTGCCCGCCACCCGCGCAACCATGTCGTATGATTTATCCTGCAAATCATGATCATCGTCGATGTTCTTTCTCAACGAGCTGTTAAGCCGCAACGCCATTTCTTTTAACACAGCGTCACCGCCGTCCTGTCCATAACTGACATTGATCTGGTTAAGGTTGCTGAGCTTGATAAACAGCAAAGACACCCGGTGTTTTTTTGTGCCGGCAATGGCAATGATCTTTTCCAGGTAATCGCCAAACATCGTGTTGTTCGGCAGCCCCGTTAAACTGTCATGGTTTGCAAGATAGCTGGTTTCTTCACGCGTCTGTTTCAGGTTCTTGCCGACATCGTAAAAATATTTGGACAGCTGGCCAATCTCATCATTTCTGCGGGTATCAATCTCGACATCCAGATGGCCCCGGCTTATTTTTTCGGCGGCCGCATTCAGCGCATCGACCGGCTTAAGTACCAGATAGCGTAAAAACATAAATATAGAAACCACCACGAATAGCACCATCGCCAGAGTCATGCGATACACCGGCTTGCTCAGCTCGCAACCGGCCTTGATCACGTCATCCTCGGGTAAAAAGGCAACCATATGCATGCCCGAAGCCAGCTCCTTCCAGTACGCAAATACAATATGCCCATCAACATTGATCTCGGTGCGCATGTTGTCATATTCCATATCAATCTTCTCGCCCAGCAGGCGCAAATTATTTTCAGCGGAAGACAGGGGAACCTGTTTGGGAAAAAAGACGATTTCACCCGAAGCATCGATGAGTACAAGATAACCGGTGTCACCAATGGCGCTGCTGTTGACAGTCTCCTTAAGGCTGGCCATATCTAAAGCCATGTCGCGGCGCATGGCTTCAACTTCAGATGCCGGGCGATTGGTAGCGTCACCCTCTTCCAGCAGCAGTTCACGGTTTTCCTTAGCCATAAATGCAGCGTCAAAGCTGTGCCGGGAGATCTGGTCGAGCAGCGTGATAATGCCGGTACTCAGGCGCGCTTCGGTGGCCTGCTTCAACTTATCGGCAGCTACATAGCCGATCAGCAGGATGGGGATAATGATGAAGGGACTGAATAATAATGCTTTAGATTTGAGGTTCATGCGCATGAATATAAACTACTTAAAGTAACGCGTACAGTAGCGGCAAAACATTAATTTTTTCTAATATTTCAAAAGGATAAGATCTAAGACTAATCTTCACCGCAGACAACAAGACGGGAGCAAATTTGAACGTACGTAGTACGGCCCGAAGGGTGACTAATTTTGCCGGGAGAAAAATTGAATGACCGCAGGTCAGCCTGAAAGGCGAATTACTGGACGTAATTCGTAACGACAGGATGTTCGGAATAGCCGCAGAGAAAAGATTTTTACCGCAGAGTAGAATTTTTCTAGTTCCCGCGGGGGACCGTGGGAACCCTGACTATCTTTGTATGTGCCGAAGTAGGCATTCCCACACAGGAGCATGGGAACGAGGAAAAACAATCACGACTCGCTCAGAGTCTCACTCTCCGTTACCCTCACCTTCACCGTATTGTTGGTGTCCCGGCTTTGCAGAATCAGCGCCTGGCTGTCGTATCTTTTCGCCGACTTGATCAGCCGGTCATACAGCAGCACATTCACCGAGGCCGAGAGATTCATGCAGCCCACGGTCGGCACATACACCACCGCATCCGCCACATCGATAATCGCCTGATCAATGGTGCCATCTTCCGGCCCGAAGATATAAAAAACATCATGTGGATGCACATAACCCGGCAACGGCGTCGCGTTCTCGGCAAACTCAACACAGACAATCTTCATGCCCTCAGCCACCGCCGCCAGCAGGCTCTCGACCTGCGTGAGTGGAATGTTCTCACTCACTTTGCGGCTCATGTCCGGCGCATTCGGGTTGAGCCGAAGCGCCCGCGGATAACGCGAGCCGGTATAAAAAACGCTATCGACGCGAAAATTGCCGGCCGCACGCATTACTGCATGAACATTGTCCGGGCTTTTGGGGTTGATTAAACCGATACTGACTTTAGGTTGTTTCATGTGGGGTATTTTATACAATAAAAATTTTACCGCAGACAAATTTGACGGGATCAACAAATTCATCGGGAATGAATTTGAACAGCTTCAGCTGGCCCCAACGGGGCAAATACCATGGAAGGTATTAGTAATTTTGAACGTACGCAGTACGGCCCGGAGGGTGACTAATTTTGCCGGGAGAAAAATTGAATGACCGCAGGTCAGCCTGAAAGGCGAATTACTGGACGTAATTCGTAACGACAGCAAGTCCGGAATAGACGCGGAGATCGCAGAGAAAAACTAAAGTTGTTATCGTTCCCACGTTGCACGTGGGAATGCAGTTCCTGACGCTCCAGCGTCGAGTTTCAGTTTTGTAGGGTGGGCACGTTTTTCGTGCCCACGTGTGATGTTTTACTTTTCTAACCTGGCATTTCTAATGGTATCCAGGATAAATTCGACAAACGGGACAATATTTTCATTACTAGAAGCCGCCTCAAGTGCATCCATATACTTATCTCTTGTTTCCTGTTTTATGATCACCCAACCGTAACCGCCAATAACGAATAAAAAATTCATTAAGAACCTGGCCGTTCGGCCATTACCGTCAATGAATGGATGGATATAACCAAGAAAAAAATGTGCAAGAATAGCTTTAACTGGATACGAAGTCTCTGCAGCGATGCATTCTTTCAAAGCAGTCATACAATCCATCAACTGTTCACTTGCAGGTGGTACATGTCTTGATTTTCTAATGTAAATTGGCCCCTTCCTGAAACCAGCCAAATCGCTATCACTGACTATACCTGCAATAACACAAGGTCCGAATAAAGAGGTGTACCACTGGGTAATACCAACATCAATCAAATAACTTAAATCTTCACGATGATAGGCCTCTGTCAGAGAGGCTTTAACATTATTAAATGCATCAAAATAACCGCGTGCCGCGAGAGCGTCTTTAATCTCTTTATCCTGCTTGATGGTATCAGGTGACCAGTCACCTTTACTGACTCGCTCAATTAACTCTGGTGTTACCCTGTAGCCTTCAATCGATAATGAGTTGTAGGCATCACGCACATAAAGCTCGGAAATCATCGCCAGGGTTTCATCCAGAGGCCGTGAGTAAAAATCGAACTCAGGTTTGCACTGATCAAAGCCATCGATAACAACCTGTCGCATTTGCTGCCACAATATTCTTACCCGACCGGCACTGGCCGCTTCACCCCTTCTACCTCCTAAAATGACAGGCTCAGCCAAAAATGGATTAATGATTTTTATTGCCCCAAATACGCTGGTAATAATAGCTTCCATTTTTTTACTTTCAGCACGCATACCCAGCGCATCAAATGCACCAATAATTCTTCCTGCCGAAGCGATGTTTTTTAAACGAACCAATGCGTCAGCTAATTTATCAAAATCAGCCTTTCTTAAAGCAACCTGCATACTAACGGGATTGTTTTTAAACGAAGCCGGTGTTGATTTCGCCAATGCCATCTCAAGTGAAAAAATCTTTAAATCATGAAATTCAACCAGGCTATCAGGTTTTGTCTTACTTCGAGTTATCAGCAGCCCCATCTCATTTGGCAGCCGAATAATGTCTTCCGTACCATCCTTAACAAAAATAACTACCTGTGCAGGCATTAAATTATTATCAGTATGAATATCCAGAGAGGCTTCAGCACTCAGCCAGTAATTATCATCAAAGCGTAAAGTCAGATACTGCGCAATAAATGACCATATTGATTCAAACCAGAGCGCAGACTCTCCTGCTGTATGTGCGGATAAGTCAGCATCAAACAAATACCAGCCTTTAATGATTCGTTTTAGATAACCCTGCTTAACAAGCAAAGCCTGTTGCTTGGGTTTTATGTTTTTTGAGTGGACAATATTGCCCACTGCGCTGCCCGTAACTTGAGCTAGCGCTTCCGCGAGAAGCTGATTTTGTGTTTTAGCCATGAACGCCTCCGGGTACAAAAAATGACACCCGATTATCGCAGATTACATTACCAGACTATTACGGATTTCACAACCAGATTATTGCGAAAAACGCCCGTGGACTGGGCATTTTTATCGTTTTCACGCTGGATCATGGGAACGATAAGAATTTGACCCTGGCGAAGGCTCTTAAGCTTCACTGTAACCGGGATTGATCAAAATCCATGGGCATGAAAAGCAT
>Ga0224496_10000594_pt1 | contig 24786 bp, 22 predicted proteins | sample SF_Jul11_sed_USG_2_FD_168127 | JGI IMG/M metagenome (GOLD analysis project Ga0224496, IMG submission 168127) | Sediment microbial communities from San Francisco Bay, California, United States - SF_Jul11_sed_USGS_8_1 | ecosystem: Environmental > Aquatic > Marine > Sediment | place: USA...
GACAATGTTCACGAGCAATAACATTTAGTTGGGCGCCTTTTTAAACAGGTAATGACCCACGAACCACTCAGATCCGTCGTCATAATCGAAGAGTTCCGCACAAGCCATGAAAAAGATGCGCCACCGTTGCCACCACAGCGAGGCCTTCTCTTCGCCATAACAGTCGACAAGAATCGGCATGATGCGGCTCTCGTTCTGGTCCATATTCTTCAGCCATGCATTGCATGTTTTCGCATAGTGCTGCCCGTTCCAATGCCACCGATCGACGATGCAGAGATTTTCAGCGAAACGTAGCGGCAGGTCCGCGCTGGGCATTATTCCGCCGCTGAAAAAGTGCCTGCTCATCCAGTCAGCGGGTCCCTTGTCGATGTATTCATACGGAGTCGTGCGGTGACAGAACACGTGCATGAAAAAGCGGCCATCGGGCAGCAACCAGTTATCGATGCGACGAAACAGTTCGCCGTAGTTACGCATGTGCTCGAACATCTCGATTGAAACCACTCGATCAAAGCGCTGCTCGGTGGAAAAATCATTCATGTCGCACACAACAACATCGATATTTTCGATAGAGCGCTCGCCAGCGAGCTTGAGTATGAAGTCGCGTTGTGATGTCGAGTTTGAAACAGAGGTAACGGACGAGTTGGGGAAGTGCTCCGCTATCCAAAATGACAGTGACCCCCAGCCGCAACCGAGATCGAGCACCTTCATCCCATCCTGGATGCCGGCTCGTTTCACAGTCAATTCAAGCGCCGCGACCTCAGCTTCTGACAAGTTGCCCACGTGCGCAGGCCAATAGCAGCAGCTGTACTTCCGGTGATCACCCATGACTTCGGTGAAAAATCCGGCCGGCACTTCGTAGTGTTGCTCATTCGCAATCTCTGGCAGCAGCGCGATCGGCGACTCGTTCATCATCTCGACAAAACGATTCGTCGCTTTCGCAGCGTACTCAATGTCGCCGGAATGAATTTCCTTGCGTTTCGATTCGAGCAACCGTCGGATACCCGCCCGGATTACGGTGTCGGGTAATATTCCGGATTCGGTCCAGCTAACGGCTTGTGCAGTAATGGCGCGCATTGCGGCCTCCAGTTTCAACTGCCGGTAAATATACGGAGGGCGAATTGCGCCAACAATGGCTTACAGCGCTTTGTTACATTCCCTTACAATTGCGCCATGTGGCGCGCCACGCATGGCCTTGAGACCCGGTCGCGGACAATCTGAAGTATCCGCCTTATTCCGCAGTAGCCCTGTCAGCCCTTCGGAATTCGAGCCTCGAAGCAGGCCCCGGAATCCGAATTTTCCTTCAGGGTCAGCGTGCCGCCATGAGCCCGGGCAACGAGCGTCGCAAGATACAGGCCCAGGCCCGTCCCCCCTGACTCGCGGTCACGCGAGCGGTCACCGCGGTAAAAAGGCTCGCCAATATGCTCCGCGTCGTCCCTCGGCAGGCCCGGTCCGTGGTCCCGGACCGTAAATACAAGATCGGTACCCTCCGCATTTACGCCAAGTTCAACTTTGCCGTCAGACGCCTTTGAGTAACGAAGTGCGTTGCTCAGAAGGTTTTTCAGCAGCAACGTAATGCGCGCCTCGTCAATATTCGCGCGCAGCTCTTTATCCGGCTGGCTGAGCTCAATTCGATCCTTGTCTCTTGAGAAAAAATCATTCAACAGCTCGTCGATCAGGTCACTGGCCCGTACATTCGTTCGCGTCAGCGCAGCGTGCCGGACATTGAGCCGTTCCGCCTCCAGTAACGCCGCGACGATTTTTTCCATTTCGAGAATTTCTTCCTTCAGGTTCTGCTTCTCCTCCTCATTTTCCAGAAACTCGAGCGTCAGGCGCATTCTTGACAAGGGCGTTCGCAACTCATGGCTGATACCGAGCAACAAAGCACGCTTTGCATCCAGCATGCGCTGCACGTCGGCTGCCAGCTCATTGATGTCGTTCGCGAGGTCGCCGAGCTGATCGTGGCGAATATTGCTTATCCGGTGGTCGAAGTTGCCTCGTCCAATGTGCGCCGAGCCCTCGCGTATCAGGTTGATCGGTCGGAACAGCCAGCTGACCGCCGCATACGCGAGCAGCAGAAACGTCAGTCCCATGCCGACAATCAGCCAGGTCAGATCCATGCCGCTCGAGACGTCCGAAATTCTTGGACTGGAAACGACGATATCGTATTCGCCCTGGGTCATTTTCAGAAGGCTGTGATCTTCCCATTCTGCAAACTCCACGCCCTGCAGCTCGTCAACCCACGACCCCGGGTCGTCGCTGAAGGTCGGACTCGGCGCGAACACAAGCTCACTCAACTCTGGAAAATCCGGGTCGGATGCCCAATCGAGATCGGGTCCCGATATCCGGATATCGACAGGGACACGTTCCGTTATACCGATCGCTCGCTCGATGCGTGGCGGAGAGCCGATGTCATTCAGCACATAGCTGACATGCAACGACAAATGACCGCTGATCAAACCCCGAATATCGTCGCTGTTATAGACAACCTTGATGGCCTTTAACGTGCCAAGCACGAACAGGCCGCCCAGCAAAAAGAAGATGGCCAGGAGCCGAAAGGACAAGGACCTTGAGAACCTCTTAAGCATCACTCGCGGGTATGCCCACGAAGGAGTATCCGCGCCCCCAGATCGTCTGTATGAATCGCGGTGGCTTGGCAGCATCACCGAGCTTTTGTCGCAAACGGCTGACCATGATGTCGACGGAGCGGGTGAGCAGCGCCGCATCAATGCCACGCAGCTCGCTCAATATCTCGTCGCGTGACAGTTTTCTTCCCTGGCGACGTGCCAATATCATTAGCAACTCATATTCCATCGACGTCAGGTCCACAGCCGCGCCATCGACCTGTACACACCGCGTCTCAGTGTTGATGGTGAGCCCGTCGAAAGCCAGTGTTCCCATTACCGATCCGACTTGCTCTGCCCGGCGCAGCAGTGCCTGCACTCGCGCAACCAGTTCCCGAGGTTCGAAAGGCTTGCCAACATAATCATCGGCACCCAACTCGAGTCCCGATACGCGATCGATAACGTCGCCCCGGGCGGTCAGCATGATGATCGGTATATTGCTCTTTTTTCGGACTTCCCGGCAGATATCAAAGCCGCTCATGCCGGGCAGCATGACATCCAGCAACAGCAAATCCGGCTCCGTTCTGGCGAGCTTTTTGAACCCGTCTTCAGCGTTGAGCGCACAGGTGAGCTTGATATCGAAACGCTGGAAATACGCCTTCAGGAGTTCCGAGTGCTTTTTATCATCGTCAATAAGAAGGACTTTGGCCATGGGACAACTATACCGTTTGCAAATAAAAAAAGAGCGCTCGGGAGGGGAAGCCCGAGCGCTCTGAACCCAATGGGTTCTAGGGGCCGCCAGATCTTCGACTACGGCGCCGGACAGGCCGGCACGGCAGAGTAGTCAATGACCAGCGGCAGGGGGAGGGTTCCTTCGCTGCCGTCGATGTTCGGGTCACGCGCGATCACATCGAGCACTTCGCCGCCCGCGAAGTTAAGGCCAAGCAACTCGATCGCCGCAGTTTTAGAGCCTTGTAGCGTTACGATTGCGTCGTATGTGCCGTTTGCGATCGACAGCATTGGCGTGCTTGCGCCGAAAGGCACCGCTGCGAAACTCGGCGTTACCATGGCGTCGCTGATATCCGTTCCTGCAGGAACCAGGTAGAGATCAACGTCCGGAGTTGACGGCGAGCCATGGGTGATGCGCAGCTTGGTCTCGGTGAAAATGCTGCGTGTGTCTCCCGCCAGTGGCAAGGCAGTGATAGCGGTCGTTCCCGAGCTCAGGAAGCCGGAGACGATTGCAGTTGCCTCGTCGCCTTGATCCACAACCAGGGGAAACTGTAACCGCACTATGCTGTTGTCGGCGTTCTCTGCGATGCTGATGGTGTAGTCGCCAGGAGCCGGGACACCGTTAAGATCGCAGAATTCGCCGAAGGATACATTGCGTACCAGCGCTATCGCTTCGTTCACGGCCGTGCCATTCACATCCGCAAGGATATCCACCGCAGGTGCGTCCGGGGAAAGGTGGACAGCGACCACGGAGGCTGGCGTATTGACGTCGTTGAGTTGCGTGGCAGCAGCGCCGTCCAGAACGATCAGTTGTACCGGCGTGTCGCCAGGTCCAACATTTTCAATCGCGACAATCATCAGATCGGCACCAGCAGGCAGGTCAATTTCGCCAGAGTCGAAAACGGCTGTCTTGGTGGCATCGCCAGCCACAGTAATTCGAATCTGATAAGCACCTGCCGGAACCTCCACACGACCGGTGAAGCTTTCAAAAGCAAGTGGGGTCATCGCACCATTGACCGGGGCACTTGCCAGGAGGTCTGCGCCAAGCTCCGTCACGTAAACGTCAACGGGGGGCGCTGAAGGCGACGCATGCACGACTTGAGCTCTAAAGTAGCCCTCTCTGATGCGCTCGTCCGAGTTGTTGATAACCGGCAACGCGCGAATTCCATCTGCGACGGTGTTGACCGCAATAATGCTGGCTTCGGTGCTGTAATCGAGATTCACATCAGCATCGATTACGACAGCATTACCTGCTGGTGTGATCGCTTCGACCTGAACAACGTTCTCTTCGACAACCGGAAGAAATCCGGAGCCCTGTGCATAGTCCACGTCTGTCAGTGCCGTTGCGCCATTAACCCAAATATTGACCGCGGGCGCATCCGGTGAGGCATGCAGTGCGCGAATCAGGGGTGTCGCTGCGCACTCCAGAAGCTCCGTTGAGGTGACCTCGCCTGCGTCCAGGACGTCGTTCCGATTGGTGTCCAGACCGCTGTCCAGGGCAAGGCCGCCGCCGAGACAAACAGCGTCACCTTTTGGAATGTCACGAGTTGCGACGAGCGAGTTAAGTCCGTCGGCTCCGTCGCTGCCATCCATGCCATTCATGCCGTCATCACCGTCGCAGCCGGCAAGGAAGACGCCAGCGGCCAGCAACGTTACAAAGTAAGTCGGGTGTTTCATGTCGATCTCCATACAGTTGATTTGTAGGGAGATCGTATTGACGGTGCCCTGACAGTTCTGCCCGATCAGGTAACAGATTGTTTCAGAATGTAACAGCGATACTCTGTCGCTATTGCGTAATTCGCGTTATCCAGGCCTCACGTCGCAAACGCCACATTTGACGCACGATCCAGTTGCTGCGTTTTTGCAAATACGGCGTCGGATCGTTGGCGCGAAATTGTTTAGGGTTAGGCAGCACAGCGGCGAGTAGAGCCGCCTGCCGGTCACTTAATCGTCTCGGAACGACGCCAAAAAACGTCTTGCTTGCGGCACTCGCACCGTAAATACCGGGCCCGAACTCGGCGATGTTCAAATAGATTTCGAGGATGCGCTGTTTCGGCAGGCAAATCTCGAGAATAATCGTCAACCAGGCTTCGAGGCCTTTGCGCACGAAACTCCGGCCACGCCACAGGAACAGGTTCTTGGCTGTCTGCTGTGAAATTGTCGAGCCGCCGCGAAGATAGCCGCGCTTCTGCTGCTCGCCGATAGACTTTTTTATCGCCTCCGGGTCGAGACCGAAATGATCCGCGAATCGTTGATCTTCAGACGCGACCGCGGCAAGTGCGATCGCCGTACCCAACTGATCCCACTCCACCCACTCGTGCAGCAGCGGGCGTCGCTCGCTGTCATCCAGCAGCATGAACGCCGTGGTCACGGGCTCGTACCAACGCAGCGGCAGCACCAGCAAAAAGCTGCACACCACAAACACCAGCATGGCGATGGTGAACAGTCGCAGCCAGCGCTGCCACCGGGGTGGCTGTTTTTTCCTGCTTCGCTTTTTTCTCATTGGGACACACAATACCCTGTTCTTTGGCGGCGCGATCTTACAGTGACTTTGCCCCGCTGTATCGTGCTAGAGTCACTGCCGGATTTGCGGGATTGCTCAATTTATGGACAAGTTTTTCAAGGAGTTACGCCGACGCAATGTCGTGAGGGTTGCGGGTGTCTATGCCGTCGCCGGCTGGGTACTCGTGCAAGTCGCGACGACCCTTGAGGACTCCATGAACCTGCCCGGCTGGTTCGATGGTGTCGTTGTCGCACTCCTTATAGTCGGTTTGCCGATTGCGTTGATCCTCGCATGGGCGTTCGAGCTTACGCCCGACGGTGTCGTCCGCACCGAAAGCGTTGCGGAAGGCCAGAGCGTCACATCCGAGACGGGTCGAAAACTCGACTACGCCATCATTGCCGGCATTGTCATCCTCGGTCTTGTCATCGTCATGAAAGAGTCGGACCGGACTGCAGTCGGCTCGGGCACGACAGCCGTTGCAAGCGCTGTGGAAGAAGCTGGCGCCACGTCCAGCGTATCAACAGCGTCGGCGCTCGGAAAATCCATTGCAGTATTGCCCTTTTCCAATCGCAGTCCCAACCCCGATGACGCGTTCTTTGCCGACGGCGTCCACGACGACCTGCTGACGCATCTTTCGAAGATCGCCGACATGCACGTCATCTCACGCACTTCCGTGATGGGCTTTAAAGGATCCGATCGCAAGATTCCCGATATCGGCCGTGAGCTGGGTGTCGCTACCGTGATGGAAGGTGCTGTGCAACGTGCCGGCAATCGCGTGCGGATCAATGTGCAGCTCATTGACGTAGCAACAGACAATCATCTCTGGGCGGAAATTTATGACCGTGACCTCACCGCCGACAATATCTTCGACATTCAATCGGAGATAACCAAGGCCATCGCCGGTGCTCTGAACTCCGTGTTGTCCGTTTCCGACGAAGCAGAGCTCGCGAAACGTCCGACAAAAAATCTTGCTGCTTACGACGCGTTCGTCGCCGGCAAGCTGCAGGCCACTCTTTACGTGACCGGCTCGGCACCGCTGCTTGAATCAATTCGACACTTCAACGATGCCATCGAAAATGATCCTGAGTTTGGCGAAGCCTATGCAGCCAGAGCCTATAGCGAAATAGCTGTCCATTGGTATACCGCCGAGGAAGGCGACTGGGTTGCCGCCGCTGATCAGTCTTTGCGGCGGGCGGAAAAGCTTGCCCCGGATGCGATCGAGACGCACATGGCGCGCGGCTATTACCACTACTGGGGCCGGCTGGACTACGTCGCGGCCGACGCCGAGTTCGACCTGGCTCTGGAAATGTCACCCAACTACCCACTGGCGATCGCCGGCAAGGCCTTCGCCGCACGGCGCGCGGGACGCTTTGACGAAGCCATAACGCTACTGGAGATGGGCAGCCGGCTGGACCCGCTCAACGTCGATATGCATGGCAGCCTGATCGAATCCTTTGCCAAGCTGGGCCGATTCAACGAAGCCGATGCAGCGCTGGCGCGCGCGTTGTCGAATAACCCGGACATGGCTATAGATCCGATCAGTCTCGCGCAAATGTCGGAACAGCGGGGCAACGCGATGCGTGCCTGGGAGTATTTGGGACCCAGAGAACAGGTTTCTGAAGTTTACTTTAATGTCCGGGCGTACTACGCCGCGATGACGCGCGACCCGGAAAAGATTCGCCAGTCCCTGGACGATTGGCCGGAACAATATCGAGCCCCCGTGAATGCCCCCGAGGTCTACAACATCTCTCGCGCCAAAGCCTTGCTCGCGCTCGGCGAAACGGAAGCGGCCAGAAAACTGTTCCAGGAAATCAAAGCACGCATCGACGCCAGGGAAGTGCCCTACCCGGAAGGTTGGCGTGCCAATGCTTTGTATTTTCCCGTCGATTTGCCGGGCTACGCGGGTGACCTCAACGGCGTGCGCGCAGCCATCGCCGATTTGGAAATGAACCAGCGACCGGATGCCTGGGCCGAAATCGATTACCAGACTGCAATTGCGCGCGCCCTGAATGTGGCCGGCGACCCCGAGGCGGCGCTGGATTACATCGATCGCATGGTTGAGACGCGCGGTCCATTTGTGTACCTGCCAATCAGTATCGATCCCGCGTTCGATACACTGCGCACGCATCCGCGCTATTTGAAACTGAAATCGAATTTCGAGGTGTGGGCCAAGGCCAACGCCTATGACTATAAGAGGAAACAAAGTGAATAGACTTTTTCAATTGCTCGCCATTGCTGTCGCATTCGTCTTTCTGGCGGCGCCGCAAACCGCCGTTGCTGATCACAAAGAATCGATCCTGATTACGGGCGCCAGCACGGGCATCGGTCGCAATCTTGCAGAAGCGCTGGCTGAGGCCGGCTACCACGTCTACGCCGGTGCGCGTAAAGACGCGGACCTTGCCGAACTCGACGCCATCGAAAACATCACGGCGGTGAAACTTGATGTGACCCGCCAGGAACAGGTCGATGCCGCGGTCGAGATGGTCAAAAAGAAAGGCACAGGCCTTTATGCCCTCGTCAACAATGCCGGCGTCGGCGGTGGCGACACCGTTGTTGAGACGCCGGTCGAGGACCAGACCTTTGTCTACAAAGTCAATGTCGAGGGCGTCTATCGCATGTCACAGGCCTTCGCTCCACTGATCATCGAAGCGAAAGGCCGCATCGTCACAACCGGGTCCATCGCAGGCACGATCTCTTCGTTTCCGGGCTTCAGCGCTTACAGCGGCAGCAAGCACTGGATCGAGGCGTTCACCGACAGCTTTGCTGCAGAAATGGAACCGCTTGGCGTCACGGTGAGCGTCGTCGAACCCGGCAACTACAAGTCGAATATTCGTCGTACCAGCGTTGAGCGCGAGCTTGAACAGGTGAAGTCCGAGGGCGGCGAAATAACCGACGAAATGAAAGCGGCCTACGAGGCAACAGCCGCCCGCGAGCTGTCATACAAAGAGCCCGACGAAGTTACCGCCGCGTTCATGCATGCTCTGTTTGACGAAAAACCGTTGCGTCGCTACATGGTTGTGCCGAACGACAGGGAGCAACAGTTCACAATCCAGACGCAACTGGATGAACTTGTGCAGTTAAACCAGTGGGGTCCTTACAGCTACAGCCGCGATGAGCTCGTCGAGATGCTGGATGCGACGCTTTCCGGCGACGCTGCAGCTGAGTAACTCATGGCCGAAACACCATCTCAAATGCTTGCTCTCGGTACCGCGGCACCAGCGTTCACATTGCCGGATGCCGACGGCGCCCTGCACTCGCTGGCTGATGCCAAAGGCCGTCGGGCGACACTCGTCATGTTCATCTGCAACCACTGCCCGTTCGTTATCCATGTCGCTGACGAACTTGCCCGACTGGGTCGGGATTGCGAGGCGCAGGATGTGGCCGTATTTGCGATCAATAGCAACAATGCCAAGAAATACCCGGCTGACGGACCTGCCGAAATGAAACAGATGGCGGCTGCTCGCGGCTATACCTTTCCGTATTTGATCGACGCCGACCAGAGCGTCGCGAAGGCCTACCGCGCCGCGTGCACGCCGGATTTCTACCTGTTTGATGCCGCCGGAAAACTGGTTTATCGCGGCCAGCTCGACGGCAGCAGGCCGGGCAACTCGGTGCCCGTCGATGGCAAGGATTTGCGTGGTGCAATTGACGCGCTACTTGCTGGCGAGCCTGTATCGAAACAGCAAGTGCCAAGCATCGGCTGCAATATCAAGTGGATCGCCGGCAACGAGCCGCCCTGGTTCTAGCTTTGCTCGGCATGCCACTTCAGAAGCAGTGCGGCTTCCGTTTCCGCGTCGAAGCCGCTCTGCCTTCGCGCTGGAACGTAGTCCGGCGATAATTCAGCAATCATGTCCTTCGCTGTGTCTGCGATCGGCCTGAAGGTCAGGCCCGCCGCCATCGCCCTGTCATTGTTTACCTGCATGATAGGGATGGGCCCCGCTCCGTACCAAGGGCCGTAATTCGGCTCTTCCGCTGTTTGCTCGCGAATCCAGTCCCAGTCGACCCAGGTCAGTGTCGACTTCGAGCCGGTCGCATCGCGCAGGCCTTCAAGCAGTGGCCTTGCACGGTAGGGCTCTTCAGCACCGACGGCGTTATAAGGACCCGTGCCATTACCGTCCTCCAGCAAGCGCACCATCCAGGCGCACATATCAACAGCATCGATATACTGCACGGGCAGGTCTTCCTGCCCGGGTACCAGTATCTCGTTGCCGGCCTGCATGCGTACCAGCCAGTGACGCAGCCTCTCGGTCGGGTCGCCGGTGCCGGTGATGATGCCGGGCCTGACATTGATGGCCTGGTCGCCAAAGATTTTCGTAACTTCCTGCTCGCACAGGGCCTTGCGCGGGCCGTAAGTCGCATCGTAGATGGAGCCGGACTCATCGGTTGGATCGTCCATCACGGCGTACTCGGCCGTAAATTCGTCGTCTTCGAGCCGCAGCGATTCTGCATACGCAGAAATACTGGAAACAAACAGGTACTGACCCACGTGCCCTTTTAAAAGCTCGGCCGAAAGGCGTACGTGGCGCGGATAGAAACCGGAGTTGTCGATTACCGCATCCCAGTCCCGGCCCTTCAGCGCGTCAAGCTGATCATCCCGGTCGCCGATCAGCGCCTCAACGTCCGGAAACATATCCGGAGCCGTCTTGCCGCGATTGAACATGGTGACCTTATGACCGCGAGATTGTGCGTAGCGAATTTCATGCGGCCCGATGAAGCCGGTACCGCCAAGAACCAGGAGCTTAAGTGGCTTATGCGCAGTGCTTTGCGTACACGCCCATCCGGGCAGCGCCGCAGCGACGCCGAGTGCGGATGCCGAACGGATAAAACTGCGCCGAGATGTAGTCATACGTGCTCCCTGATTCTTATTGTGATGGCCGCAAGCCTAACCCGCCTTGCGTGGAGATACTACGCCATGGCGATTACTACCTATTTAATCGTGTCCTGCCGCGGCTGATAATTCCTCTATGTAAATCGCCACCGGAAGTTTCTATGAAAACCTACTTTCCCTTGATCCTTGGTTTCGCCGTGTTCGTGGCCGGTTGCACAGTGCAGGAAACGAACACCGCAACGGCGGTCGATAGTCGGTCTGGTGTCCAGACCAATACGAAATTCCTGGACCACATGCACGAGCACGCTGACAAACTTGACGACATCAATTTTGCGCTCGACGACGGCGACCTCGAAAGGGCCTCAATTCCGGCCTTCTGGATGTCAAAGCACCAGTCGCTGGACCGCATACCGCGCAAATGGCAAACCTACGTAATTGGCATGCGTGCGGCAGCCCAGGAAGTTGAATATGCGACCGACCTTGATACTGCGCGCGCCGCATCGAAACGCATCACTGAGCAATGCCAGGGTTGTCACACTGCCGCTGGAATTGAGACTGCTCTTAATTGATTTTCGTGAATACTATTCGTGGGTGATGGGTCCGTCCTGAAACAGGTAGTCCTTAAGCTCTTTGTCAAAACCCGGATCACGTCGCCGTATCCACTCCAGGACCATGGCGGCGTGTTCCTTTTCCTCGTCTCGATTGTGCGCAAGTATCGCCTTTAAGTCTTTGTCCTTGCAGGCGTCAACTCTCTGGTTGTACCAATCCACCGCTTCGAGTTCCTCCATCAAAGAGGTGATTGCGCGGTGCATGTCTCTCGTTTCGTCCGAGAGTTCCGCCACTGGTTCGTGATATCCCTCGTTTGCCATTTCAATCTCCGTTTATTGTTCGATTCATTGCCTGACCAATTGCAAGGACATTGGCGCCCCGGATATGGCCGCTGCGTAAAGCGTGCAAAGCTTTGTTTGCATCTTCAAGCGGGTAAACCCGAACTTCGGGCCGGATCCCTGCGCTGGCCGCGACCTCAAGAAACGCCCTGATGTCGTGACTCGTGACATTCGCCACCGTCTGCACTTTCTTTTCCTGCCACAGGTGCTCCGCGTAGTCGATGCTCGCCATTGCCTGTTTGTCCGTATCCTCCTTGCGAATCGCATTGATCACAAGTGTTCCACCCGGGCGCAAAAATCCAAGCGCCGCGAGCACCGGTCGCCACACCGGTGTGGTGTCAATAATCGCATATGGCGGCTTCGGCGGCATGTCTGCCGTATCACCCGCCCAGCTCGCGCCGAGATGCATCGCAAACGCCTGTTCTTTGGTGCTGCGAGCGAACACATAAATCTCCGAATCCGGATAGAGGTTCCTGGCCAGCTGGAGCACCAGGTGCCCCGAACCGCCAAAGCCGGTCAGTCCGAGTACGTCGCCGTTCTGTATGTTTGCAAGTTTGAGCGCGCGATAACCGACTCCGCCTGCGCACAGGAGCGGAGCGGCTTCGTAATCCGTGAAGCACTCCGGTATTGGATAAGCGTAGTCCTCCCGTACTGTCATGAACTCGGCATAACCGCCGTTCGCATCGCGCCCCGTGGCGACAAACTGATCGCTGATATTTTCATCGATGTCGCCGGATGACTCGTGTATCCAGCCCACGCCGACACGATCACCGAGAGCGAGTCTCGAAACCCGTGCACCCGTTTTCACTACTCTGCCGACAACCTCATGCCCGGGAACGATCGGCAGGAAAGATGGCGGGGTCCTGCCCTCGATTTCATCGATCTCGGTGTGGCAAACGCCGCAAGCACTAACCGCGATGAGAATTTCGTCGCTCGCAGGTTCGGGACACGGAATCCGGGCAAGCGTCAACGGCTCTGGATTGTCGTGCAAGGACGCAATCCGTTTGAGGAGCATCGCTTTCAAAGCGCACCTCCTGTCAGATCAGTTCGTCGATGCGTAATTGCCTGACGATTGCACTTGCTTCCTCGCTCATTGCCTCGGACATACTTTCTTTTCCGAAGCAGGTCGACTGAATAGTCCAGATGCGCTCGTGGCTACGGCCATCATACAGATTGCTAATTACAACCAGTGTATGCGCGACCTTCACAGTGTCCGGCTCGGCGATAATGTCATGGTCGTACAGGAAGTAGTCTACGGGGTCGCCACGTCGGCAGGTAGACTTCAGCTGCTCCCTGCCTGCCACCACATCGACCTCGGTATCAACGCTGGCGATGTGCGTGATCAGTATGCCGTCAGCAGCAATATCGTCGGCGACCTTGTTGATCTCGCTCTGGGTTACGCCTTTGCTCGTGTCGAGTTTGGTATAGATCGGGACTGCATCGACCTGTTCCTTGCGTAATCTGGCAGCAATTTCACTTTCAAAAAGCGTTTGCTGTCCATAATCGCTGCTGACGTCGACAACCAGCAGTCGTTTATAGGTTCCTGGCGCTCGCGTTGAATCCTCATAGACCTTCACCACGCTCGTTTGCGGCGTGCATCCGCCCACCGCGACAAGCGCGATCGTTGCCAGCACCAGCGCCGGGACGAAGCCACGCATGACGATTGTCCTTTCGAAGCCCTACACCTATCGATGTTACGACGCCCGGTCGCGCTAATCATCGGTACATACCCCTAGGTACTTCAGCGCGTACGGTAACTAGTATTTTACTGAGGACCTGAACCCGGGGTGTGCCGACCATGCAACTGCAATTCTTTGGCGCCACAGAGCACGTTACCGGCTCCCTGTATGTCATCCGCGCGGGTGATCACACAGTGCTGCTCGAGTGCGGCTTGATACAGGGCGGCGGCCCGGATGAAGTCCACAACTCGGATCCTTTCCCAATACCCGTGGACGAGATTGACGCCGTCGTCATCAGTCACGCACACATTGACCACTCCGGACGCGTCCCGCTGCTGGTGAAGCGTGGTTACAGCGGACCCGTTTATGTGCAGGACGCGACCAGGGCACTCTGCGAAATCATGCTGCCCGACTCCGGCTACCTTAACGAGAAGGACGCTGAGTGGGAGAACAAAAAACGCGACAGGAATGGCAAGCCGTTGATAGAGCCTCTCTACACGCGTGCCGACGCGGAAGCCTGCCTGTTGCAGTTCTCTGGCATGAAGTACGACAAAGCAGTGGAAATCTTGCCAGGACTTAGCCTTCGTTTTTACGATGCCGGTCATATCCTGGGTTCGGCGATCGTCGAACTTGTTTACAAGCATAAAGGTCCGGTGCGCACTCTTGTGTTCAGTGGCGATCTTGGTTATCGCGACGCACCGGTCATGAATCCTCCAAAGCGACTTCGCCATGCCGACGCTGTACTACTCGAAAGCACTTATGGCGACCGGCTGCACCGCCCCTTCGACGAGACGATCGAAGAACTTGGCGAGCTGTTTCAAAAAGCTCGCGCAGGACAGGGCAATATCCTGATACCTGCATTCACGGTCGGGCGCACACAGGACCTGCTCTACTTAATGGCCGAGCATTTTGACGAGTGGCAGCTCAGGGACTGGCAAATATTTCTTGACAGCCCGATGGGTGTGGACGCAACGAAAACCTACGCACATTATCGACATCTTTACGGGGCAAAGCTGTTTGGTCCGGACTCCAGCCTTCCGGACTTACCGAACTTTCACATGAGTCGGAGCACAGAGGATTCGATGGCGATCAACGAAATCCGGTCGGGCGCGATTATCATCGCGGGAAGCGGGATGTGCGCCGGCGGGAGAATTCACCACCACCTCAAGTACAACATCGGGCGGCCAGAATGCCATCTCGTGATCGTCGGGTTCCAGGCTCAGGGCACGCTGGGCCGACGCCTGGTCGACGGTGCTGACGAAGTGAAGTTGTGGGGCGAAGATCGTAAGGTCCGGATTCAGGTGCACACGATAGGCGGTCTTTCTGCACACGCCGACCAGGCTGATCTGATTGATTGGTATGCAACATTCGAAAACCGACCGCCCGTGTACCTGGTACATGGCGAGCCCGAGTCGCAGCAAGCACTCGTGGCGGTCATGAAAGAAAAATTGAACGCGCCGATTTCGATTGCGGAGTACGGACAGACTATCGCAATTTAGACAAGACAGTCGCTATTGCTTCGGTTTGTTTTCGTTCGCGGCCATTCGCCGGGCCTCGCTGAGCGCCGACGCCATGATACCTGTCGGTACGGCCATGATGCCCAGCCCGATCACGAGAGTAAAAAACGTGAACACCTTACCCCAGTCGGTGACGGGTACCACGTCACCGTATCCCACGGTCGTCAGAGTTGATACCGCCCACCACATGCTGGAGAAGACCGACGAAAATTTGTCGGGCTGGACCGGATTCTCAAAATACCAGATACCAACACTCGCGAGATACAGCAGCATCAACGCGAGCACACCGAAAAGAATCAGCTCTTCCCGCGCCAGGATGAAGGCCCGGCGAAAAAGTTTTACCGCCTTGCTGTACCGCACCAGCTTGACCGCACGTACCAGGCGCAACAGCCGCAGTATCCGCAGCGATCTGAGGTCCAGGCTGGTCGCCAGGTAGAAAGGAAGTATGGCGAGTAAGTCGATGATCCCGAAGAAACTGAAGATGAATCCCGGCCTGTTCGAGGCAACGACGATGCGAAGAATATATTCGACGGTGAAAATCGACACACAAACAAACTCAATCAGGTAAAGCATATGTAACTGCGCGTCGGTCAGGTCCGGCATGGTTTCGATCGAAAAGCTGACGAGCGATATGACGATAATCGTCTGGAGGAATATCTCCAATATTCGGCCGGACCGGGTTGTGTTGTCTTCCAGCAGGCTCTTTAGCCCTTGAAACGCACTCACGATTACACCTGCTCCGCGGTTTATTTCAATCGAACAAGAATCTGGACCGCACCGGCGGCGGATATTTGCACCTCCTTGAGACTGAGGTAGTTTTGCTTTCGGACCAGTTCGCCCAGTTTTTGAAACCCGTAGTTACGAGGATCGAAAGACGGGCTGATTTTCTGCAGCGCAGAACCTACAGTACCCAGGTTGGCCCACCCGTCATCCTGTGCAGCGGCATTCACCGCATCAATTAGCATCGGTTTCAGTGGTTCGGCCTGAGCTTTCGTTTGCGCTTCGCCTGTCTTCGCCGGCTTCAGAATATCCGAATAGATGAACTTGTCGCAGGCGGCTACGAAGGGCTTGGGTGTCTTGCGTTCGCCGAAACCGTAAACAACCAGTCCACTTTCGCGAATTCGAGTCGCGAGACGTGTGAAGTCGCTGTCTGAGGACACGAGGCAAACCCCGTTCAGCCTGCCTGTGTGCAACAGGTCCATTGCGTCAATGATGAGTGCCGAATCGGTCGAGTTCTTTCCCGTCGTGTAACTGAACTGCTGAATCGGCTGTATCGCCATCTCGTGAAGAACTTCTTTCCACTTCTTCAGGCCCGGCGTTGTCCAGTCCCCGTAGGCGCGTTTAACACTTGCCGTACCATAGCGCGACACTTCCGCGAGTAACTCATGAATAATTGCCGCCTGCGCATTATCTGCGTCGATTAGTACGGCGAGATTGTCATTAGAGGAATTTGCCATCAGATCGAGCTCACTTGATAAGGGTCGACTATTCTACGACTAGCCGCATAAGTTCCGCGGCGATTATCGCACCATACGTTCCCAGCGCGTAGCCCAGCACGGCCAGCAGCACGCCCACGGGCGCCAGTGCAGGATGGAACGCCGCCGCGACCACGGGCGCTGAAGCCGCGCCGCCGACGTTGGCCTGGCTTCCGACGGCCACAAAGAACAACGGCGCACGAATCATTTTGGCAACGATCAACAGCAGGGTGACGTGTATCAGCATCCAGACCAGACCAACGACGAACAACATCGGCGCCTCACCGATCTGGAACACATCCATGCGCGTCCCGATGACCGCGACCAGCAGGAAAATGAACACGCTGCCGACCTTGGACGCGCCTGCACCCTCCAGATTTCGGAACTGGGTAAAGCTAAGCGATATTCCTATGGTCGTTGCAGTAACAACTATCCAGAAAAAGTCGCTGACAAGTATTGTTTCCTGCAAAGCTTCGAACTTCAGGAAGAAGGTTGTCGCAACCTGACCGACGAGATGCGCGATGCCTACGGAGGTGAACGCCACTGCCGTAATCATCATGAAATCCACGAGACTGCTCTTGCGCTCGATCTCGGCGGTATAGTTTTCCATCGTGCTCTTCAGGCGATCGATGGCAGAGGTGTCTGCCTTCAACCACTTGTCAACCATCGCGGAGTTCCCGGCGCCGTAGAGCAGAAAGACCATCCAGATGTTCGCGACCACGACATCAATGGCAACCATTGCCGCATAGCGGTCCGGATTGTAGCCATAGACCTCCAGCATCGCAGTCTGATTAGCGCCACCACCGATCCAGCTTCCAGCCAATGTTGCGAATCCACGCCAGACAGCATTCATTCCCTCGCCACCGACGGTCTCGGGACTAAAGAGCGAAACGATGAAGATCGCAATTGGGCCGCCGATAACGATGCCGGCCGTCGCCGTAAAAAACATGATCAGCGCTTTGGGTCCAAGACCGATAATCGCCTTCAGGTCGATACTCAGGGTCATCAATACGAGACAGGCTGGCAGGAAGTAATTCTTCGCGACCGGCCAGAGATTGGAGCCTTCGCTGGATATCAGTCCAAAACTGTTCATCAGCGACGGCAGCAAATAGCAGAGCAGCAAGACAGGAACGAACGTGTAGAAAGTTGTCCAGCGCCCACCGAGGCTGCGGGTGTAGAACACCAGCCCGAGGACACCGACGAGCAGCCCCAGGACAATTGCATCATTCGTGATCAATGGTGATTCCATAACGTGGTTCCTTGGCTTTGATTATTTTTGACGTCTTTCGTAAGCGCTGCTGTAACGGATTATACTTGCCGTTCCAAGTTTTCGACCGTTTTCAAATTCCTTCCCTCTCACGGTCACGTCGATCATCGCCTGGCCAATGCTTGTGGCTCGCACGGCAGCTCCAACGGGCGCGAAAAACCAGTAAAGAAGGTTTTGACCGAGATGCGCCTCTTCTTCAGTCGGGCCTATGTAGTCCGGACGATACGCGATTACCCGAAGCTTGGTGCCTTCCGCTAAGCCGATCAAAGATCGCTCGGCGCGCAGCTTTTGTTGCACCCACATCATCCCGGAGTCTTCAGACAGGTCACTGGAACTGATGTAGTGAAAGGAAATATCGGGCTTGTCGCTAGCAGCCAACCATGACTCGACAAAGCGCATCGGAAAATCGACATGAATCCTGCCATAGGTCTCTTCATCGACGCCAACCGTACTGGTTCCAATGGCCCAATAAACAGCATCGAGGCCGACTATATCTTCCAGTATGGGCGAGTAGTCGAGATAATCCTGATGCAGCGTCACCTGCACTGTGCCGGCGGCGACCCCCGCTTCCATTCTTTCGGTCGCGCGTCGCGTGTACACATGAATCATCCCGATGTCCGGTGACGCCATTGCGGCTTTTAATATGCCATCACCGGCTGTGCCGCTCGCGCCAAAAATCGCAACGGTCACCGGCTCTGCCGACGTCACATCAGCTATCGGGACAGTATCGTCATTCGTCGCGAGCTTTATGGCTCCATAAGCGTAGATCAACGCGAACAGAACCAGCGGTATCAGCAGGACAATCTTGAGTCGGGCGAGTTTCATCGTCGCCCGATACTAGCCGAAAAGAGCCCCGTAGACCCTTCTAACTGCCTGGATGCGACTTCCTTTCTTTCACCCTGAACAGTGGCTCAATGAAGTCGAGCGGCATCGGGAACACAACGGTGTTCGTCCTTTCGTTCGATATTTCCTTAAGCGTTTGCAGGTAACGGAGCTGCAATGCGAGATCCTCAGTCGCGAGTATTCTCGCCGCTTCGGACAGCGTCGTTGCCGCCTGCTTCTCCGCCTCCGCATTGATGATTTTGGCGCGCCGCGCGCGTTCGGCTTCGGCTTGCTGTGCAATCGCCCGAATCATGCTCTCATCGAGATCGACGTGTTTGATCTCGACATTTGAGACCTTGATGCCCCAGTTGTCCGTGCGCTGGTCGAGCAGTCCCTGGATATCCGAGTTGAGCTTGTCTCTCTCCGCCAGCATGTCATCGAGCTCATGCTGACCCAGTACCGAGCGCAGTGTGGTTTGCGATAGTTGGCTGGTCGCCTCGAAAACATCAGCAACACGAATAACGGCTTTTTCAGGATCAACAATGCGGAAGTAAATTACGGCATTTACCTTGACCGAAACATTGTCGCGAGAAATCACATCCTGTGTTGGTACGTCCATAACGATGACTCGCAAATCAACCTTGGTCATCTTTTGGATGCCCGGAAAGAGAAGAATTAGTCCCGGTCCCTTAACCTTCTGGAAACGTCCGAGCAGGAAAATAACGCCGCGCTCGTATTCCTTGAGGATCTTGATCGTGTTGTAGAGGATCACGACGACCAGAGCGACAATAATGCCAACAAACGGGAGTGTCATAAGAAGCTCCTCAAAATACGCTAGATTCATGTTCGTAGCTGAGCGTCATCGGCGTTCGCCGCTGGCTCAACCTCCAGTACCAGGCCGTCCATGGCACGCACAACCACCTGTTGATTCTTCCTAATCGCAACCTTGCTCCGAGCCGACCACGCCTCGCCCTCAAGCCAGACTTTGCCGTCGTCCGTGAAATCCTGCATGGCAGCGGCGATGCCACCAATGATTGAGTCCCTGCCGGACACGGCACCCCGTTTTCGCAGTTTGAGCAGGTAGCCCATCAGCCAGATAAAGAGCAGTGCGAAAACCGCAGCGAGGGCGACAACGAAGGTAATCGAGATTCCGAATCCCGGTATGCCACTATCGAACATCATGATGGCGCCGAACACGAACGCCGCGATTCCGCCCAGGCCGAGCGCGCCGAAACTCGGTGCGAAGGCTTCGGCCGTCATCAGTGCGAGACCGACGATGATCAGTGCGAGTCCGGCATAATTGACTGGCAATACCTGCAACGCATACGCCGCCAACAGCAGACAAACAATTCCGACCACGCCCGGTACGATGGCGCCCGGATTCCAGCCTTCATACATCAAACCGTACAGTCCTATCAGGCCGAGCAGTAACACGATTTCCGGGTTCGCGATCGCCGACAGTATTTTGATGCGCCAGTTGGGTTCGTAGACCTCGACCACGGCGTCCTTCGTGGCAAGGACAACAGGCGCGGAATTGATGCTGACCTCGTATCCGTCGACCTGCTTAAGCAGCTCCGTACGATCTTCGGCGACGAAATTGATTACGTTTTTTTCAAGCGCCTCTCGCGCCGTCAATGTCGCGGCACTGCGCACCGCGTCCTCGGCCCAGTCGGCATTGCGACCATGACGTTCGGCCAGGCTGCGAATATAGGCAACGGCGTCATTGAGTACCTTGCGTTCCATCGCTGTGCCGGACGGGGGTGACTGTTCGGTGTCATCCTCACCTTCATCGTCGGATGCGCCATCGTCAGGAAAATCCGGCGTTGCGTCGTCGCCGCCCAGGCTGACCGGCGTGGCCGCGCCAAGATGTGACGTTGGATTCATCGCCGCGATGTGACTCGCAAGCAGGATGTAGGTTCCGGCACTGTCGGCGCGTGCGCCGGCCGGCGTGACGTAGACTGCCACCGGCACGGATGAGGCGAGGATGGCCTGCACGATATCCCGTGTTGGCCCCATCAAACCGCCGGGCGTATCCAGTTCAATGACGATGAGTTCCGCCGCACCGGACTCGGCCGACTCGATACCACTCAAGACGTATTCGGCCGTAGCCACCCCAATGCCGCCCTTGATCTCAAGAACGACAACGGTTTCAGAAGCCTGCACCTGCAGCCCTGCAAAGCCAAGCAGGCCAATGGACACAACAATGCGCATCAGCTTGGACATATTGCCAGCAACTTTAGCATGCGCCTCCGGACGCAAGAATAAGGGATATGTGCAGTATGGATGGCACTACTAAGTACATGATTAACGGTCCGTTTATGGAATATTGGATGGTGGCGGCAAGCGGGCCAGCCACCCGCAGGCCAGTTACCGGATGAGGCAAAGATAGTGCACCGCGCGGCGCCCCCTGTTACCTCTGTTGATAGCAGCATCGTAGCGTCGCTGCGGTGTCCTGATGCTTATCCGCACGCGGTCGATGCTGTCGAATTCATCGAAACGCATATCTCCTGGGTGCTGCTGGCCGGCGACTTTGCGTACAAAATCAAGAAGCCGTTGAATCTCGGATTTCTGGATTTCAGCACGCTTGCTCGACGACGATTCTATTGCGAGGAAGAAGTTCGCCTGAACAGGCTTTGGGCGCCTGACATTTACCTCGACGTTGTACCCATTACGCTCGATGAAGATCAGGCGAAAATCGGCGGCGACGGATTCGCGGTCGAGTACGCAGTGAGAATGCGGCGATTCGATCCTGCAATGTGTCTCGATGTGCAGCTCGCCGACGGCAAGTTAACAATTACTGACATGCGAGAGCTGGCCGAAATGCTCGCCAAGCGACACGAGGCGGCACCGGTCATCGCACCGGATTTGCGAACGCAAACAGTGTCGCGCGCCATCGAGCTGATACGCGAAAACTTCCCGCCCCTCAGGAACAACATCGATACGTCACTCTACGACGAACTGTATGACTGGACGACGCACCAGCTGGATGAACTGACGCCGGTTTTACGGCAGCGGTTTGATGACGGTTTTTTTCGACAGTGTCACGGTGACTTGCACCTGCGAAATATTGTCCGGCTGGCAGACGGAATTACGACCTTTGACTGCATCGAATTCAGTACCGATTTACAGAACACCGATGTCATGGCAGACATCGCCTTCCTTATTATGGACCTGGTCGCCAAGCAGCGCGTGGATCTCGCCGCCCATTGCATCAATCGATATCTCGAAGTTACTGGTGATTACGAAGGCTTGCGCGTATTCAATCTGTACTTCACCTATCGCTGCCTGGTGCGCGCGAAAGTTGCGGTGATTCGCAGCGCCGAAAGGCAGGACGCGACTGATCGTCGTAAAGACCTGGAAAAGGCGCAGCGTTACTGTGCGATGGCCCGACGTCAGGCGACACCGAAGTCGCCGCTGCTTGTCACGATGAACGGCTATTCGGGCTCCGGGAAGACCTGGGTATCCGGACAACTGATGGCAGCGCTTCCGGCCATTCGGATTCGCTCCGACATTGAGCGCAAGCGCCTTCTTTGGCTCGAAGAAACCGCGTCCAGTTTGTCCGGTATCGCCACCGGCGCCTACGCGAGGGACGTATCGGACAAACTTTACTCGAAGCTACACGCCCTCGCGGCCGGTTTGCTGCTGGCAGGTCATAACGTTGTTCTCGACGCGTCCTATTTGCACCTGGCGCAACGTGACGCTGCTCGTGCTGTGGCAAAACGGTGCCAGGCTGGTTTCGTATTCTTACGCACGATGGCTGACGACACCGTGCTCCGCGACCGCATTCGCGCTCGGGCTGGCGACGCATCCGAGGCAGATACGAAAGTGCTCGACTACCAGTTACAAAATGCCGACTCGTTATCCACTGAGGAGCTACGCAGGACTGTCAGCTGCAACAGTGCGGACGCCGATGCCACGCAACTCGTTGCTCAAATACACAAAATGGCAGCGGACATACAACCATGCTGAGCAACTTTCGCGCGCTGTATGAAGGCATAGTGCTGCGACGGCCGGTTGCAACCCTGGTGGCATGCGCACTGCTCACCGCGACGCTCGGTTGGTTCGCACAGGATTTCGCACTGGATGCATCCGCTGATTCACTGACGCTCGAGAATGACAGCGCGCTCCGTTACTACCGCGAGATCCGGGCACGGTATGGGTCCGACGACTTTCTGATTGTCACCTACACACCAGGCCAGTCGCTGTTCGAAACTGACACGCTGGCAGACTTGAGACGGCTGCGCGATGACCTGTTGGCACTGCCTGCGGTCGATTCAGTGACCAGTATTCTCGACGTTCCGCTGGTCAACAGCCCTGCTGTCGATCTCAATAGAATTTCATCCGGTGTTCGCTACCTCGATAGCCCAGACACGGACAGAGCGCTTGCGCGCCAGGAGTTATTGACGAGCCCGCTATACAGTAACCTGATCATCAGCTCCGATGGATCGACCGCGGCCTTGCGTGTTGACTTGCGCGAAGACGACGAGTACCTGCGCCTGCGGCAAAGACGCGACGAATTGCGGGAAATACAGTTGGAGACCTCGCTCCCAGCGGCAGAAAGTCATGAGCTTATTGAGGTATCAAACCAGTTTGATTCCATAAGCCGTGCGCTGGTGCCGCAACAGCGGATTGACATCGAATCGGTACGAACGGTACTCGACCAGCACAGCGGCTCCGCCACCCTGCACCTTGGCGGAGTACCGATGATCGTCGCCGATTCTCTGGACTTCATTCGCCACGACCTGCTTGTCTTTGGAATAGGCGTGCTGGTCTTTCTCGTATTGATTCTGGCGTCGGCATTTCGTCAGTGGCGCTGGGTCCTTCTGCCTTTGATAACCTGCGCAGCGACCTGCCTCTTCATGTTCGGTTTGCTCGGGCTCCTCGGTTGGCGCGTCACCGTTGTCTCATCCAACTTTGTTGCGCTGCTATTAATACTTTGCCTCGCCTTGACCTTGCACATTATTGTGCGGTATCGCGAGACTCATGAGCGTCAGCCGCATGCTGACCAGTTCACGCTGGTCAGCGAAACGGTTCGCCATATCGTTGCGCCTTGTGCGTATACCGCACTGACTACCGTAGTTGCTTTCAGCTCGTTGCTCGTTAGCGGCATCCGACCCGTGATTGACTTTGGCTGGATGATGTCGATCGGCATTGTTGTCGCCTTCCTGTTCTCCTTCACGCTATTTCCCGCAGCAATGATGCTCACTCATTCGGGTGTCCCCAAGTCCAGAAAGGACCTTGCGGCAGCCATCACCAACTTTTTTGCTACGAACGTACGCCGCCACAGCACAGCCATACTCATCGGCGGCTCCCTACTGGTAATTGCTGGATTGGCAGGAACCACGCGGCTAACGGTTGAGAATCGCTTTATCGATTATTACAAGCAGTCCACAGAAATCTACCAGGGTATGGAGCTGATCGATCGGGAACTCGGGGGTACGACGCCGCTCGATGTGATTATTGATGCACCGATCGAGGACCCGGTGGAAGTTTATGACGATGACTTTCCTGATCTTTATACCTTCGAGGATGAAGCATCGGGCGGCCTCAGCTCAAGAAGCTACTGGTACAACAGCTGGACACTGGATGAGGTCATAAGCATCCACGACTACCTGGATGGCCTCACCGAAACAGGCAAGGTTATTTCGTTGGCGACAGTTGCGAAGATCCTTTCCCAGATTGATGAGGAGGTTTTGCACGACAACTTCACGCTTTCGATCGTCTACGAGCGATCACCGGAAGATTTGCGGGCCGCGATGTTTGCCCCCTACTTGTCAGAAGACGGTAACCAGCTGCGCTTCAGTGTTCGCGTGTTCGAGTCGGATCCAGAGCTGCGACGATCGAAACTCCTGGAGCAGATTCACAGCGGCCTGATCGACAGGTTCGACCTGCAGGAAAATCAGATTCACCTGACCGGCATGCTGGTTCTCTACAACAACATGCTGCAAAGCCTGTTCAGATCGCAAATCCTCACGCTGGGCGCGGTCTTTGTCGCAATTTGCGTGATGTTTCTCGTACTGTTTCGTTCTGCCAGGATGGCTGTCGCCGCCATAATTCCGAACATGGTGTCGGCTATCATGATTCTTGGCCTGATGGGCTGGTTTGGTATACCGCTGGATTTGATGACCATCACAATCGCGGCGATCACGGTCGGTATCGGTGTGGACGACACAATTCACTACGTGCACCGCTTCAGCCGCGAGTTTGCGGCTGACCATGATTATTGGGCCACCGTGGCACGCTGCCACCACAATATTGGACGTGCAATTTATTACACCAGCATAACGATCATGCTTGGCTTCTCGATCCTTGCGCTGTCGCAGTTTGTCCCGACGATCTACTTCGGTTTATTGACCGGACTGGCAATGCTTGTCGCGCTGCTCGCGGATATGGCGCTGCTGCCGATTCTCATCGTCAAGCTCCGGGCCGCTTAGTCGCGACTCGATCAGCCAGATATTACTCGCAACGTACCAGGTGCCGTTTTTGCAGGTGCCTGAAAAAGTTCGAATTTTCATCGC
>Ga0224496_10000595_pt1 | contig 24752 bp, 38 predicted proteins | sample SF_Jul11_sed_USG_2_FD_168127 | JGI IMG/M metagenome (GOLD analysis project Ga0224496, IMG submission 168127) | Sediment microbial communities from San Francisco Bay, California, United States - SF_Jul11_sed_USGS_8_1 | ecosystem: Environmental > Aquatic > Marine > Sediment | place: USA...
GTGGTGATTACTTTTGCTGGAAGAAGGGTGGGGACGGTGACAATGGTGAAACTCTAATGTATGAGATGGATATTTATTTTGAGTGCTTGGATGCAGGAGAAAAATTATAACAAATAAGCTCAGTTGCCGTGGCTGAGAAAGGAGAAGAAGACAATGGGAAACGACAAAGAACAAGCACAGAGCGCAAATGAAGACCGTGACAACGGTCAAATGCAGCGCGGGGTTATGTGCCACTGTAAAAGATGTGAACAACCCTTTGAGGCATGGGAGGATATGGGAGAGATAGAAAGTAATATTTGCCAACTTTGTAATTTTGATGAAGTAGATCAAATGTGCTGGGAACGGGATAGCTTTGATTGATAAGATTGGCACATAACAGAGAAAGCTAACCGGATCGAAGCCGCAGGCTGAGAGTCCAAACACCAAAAGAGGAGATTGATATGACATGGGCAGAAGATGAATATTGTGGGACAGAAACTAAAGAGGAAGGGTTGAGCGCTGGGTTATCTGGCATTCAACAAGCTATGGTAGAGGCTGTTAAAGAGCAAACAGCAGCAATTTTGGCTAGCGAAATAGCAACTCAACGGAGGCATGAAGAAGAAATTGATCACAAGCGGAATATTAAAGAGCAGAATGTATGGTTGGCCGCTTGCACCGCCTATATGTCGAGTGGTTCATTAGCTAGCACAAGCGGAGCATTAGAGGCCGCAGATGTAGTTAAGGAAGCCTTTAATGAAAGGTTTGCCAGATAACGATAGACTTAACTGGCTTGTGAGCCAAGCCCAAAAGGAGGAGAAATTGACCAAAGCGAACGAAGACACAAAAACGAAAACGCCCCTTAACAAGTCCAATGTTGAAGGACGGGTTATAGAACTTGTGTGGGGTTGCTTGGCTGGAATTAATGGCACATGGGTATTAGGAAAGCCAGTTAATAAGCAAAAGGATAGGATTGATGTAATAGCATCTATAAGCAGACAGAAAGATGGAACATGGAATTGGGACTTGCAGGATAACGAGCATCAAGGCAATGAACCTTCGCGAGAAGAGGCCATGAAGGAAGTTGAGAAGTATGTTGATGAGACAGTTCTATAACAACCAAGATCAGCAGCCGCGTTAGCGGTCCGCTGGAGCGCCATGGTTATGTGTGGCGTTAATCAATGGAGGGGTAAATGGATTGGATGGAAACGACATTAAGAAAAGGGACCAAGACTCCTAAGGTTTGTAGAGATATGTTTATCACTGACAGTAGAGGTGTGTTTAGGTTTGCGATGGTAAAAAATGGCAGGATGAAACATGTTGAGATACTAAGTGAATCCGAAGCTAAGGAGATAATAATAGAACATAGGCTGGTGCCAACTCCAGCCCTTTTTAACAAGTGCTACACGTATAGAACTCAAAAAAGCACGGATTTAGTTTATAAGATATTAAACACATAACAGATGGAATTAACTCGCCGCGTTAGCGGTCGAAAGGAGGAACGACTGATGTTGAATGTTGGGTTAGCTGCCCTCTTTGTAGAACATAAAGGGGCATACTATGGAATGCCTAATGTTGACCCCTGGGATGAACAGCGAGACGCTAGATCATATCCTGGGCCGTATCCAGTAGTGGCCCACCCGCCTTGCCAGCGTTGGGGAAAAATGTGGGCGGGGCAACCTCTATGGATAAAGCGCACCGGACAAAGGAAGAAAAAAGGCGATGATGGGGGGTGCTTTAAGGCGGCACTAGCGGCGGTGAGAAAATATGGGGGGGTGCTGGAGCATCCTTACGGGAGCCATGCCTGGAAACATTTCGGATTGACCAAGCCGCCGCGCGAAGGTGGATGGATAAAAGCTGATGAATATGGCGGGTGGACTTGTTGCGTAGAGCAAGGCCGATATGGACATTATGCGCCAAAGCCCACTTTGCTTTATGCTGTAGGATGTGATTTGCCGGAATTAAAGTGGGGAGTTTATAAGGTGCTTGACGAAGACTTCCCTGCATGGGCTATGGAGAAATACGGACGCAAAAAATGCAGAAAGGCCGGACTTCTTGCCTTCAAAGGAGGCGGTAAGGATAGTTCGCCCAGGATACACACGCCGATAGAGTTTAGAGATGTATTAATTAAGATTGCTGCTACAGCGAACAAGGGCAGCTAACAACCAAGGTCAGCAGCCGCGTTAGCGGTCCGCTGGAGCGCCATGGTTAGGCAAAACAAAGGAGATTGATATGATTAGTAATTTTAGTGTAAATCGAAGGAACCACGGGCATTGGGATATATGGAATGATAAGAGACGAATCTTTAGCATCAGAGGAGGCCCTAGCAATTATTTTATTCGAGATGAAAGAGAGGATAAGCCACAAAGGGAATTACAGGGATTTAAGACTGTAAACGCTTGCATGGCATGTATATGTGACGAACTCATGTATGAGTTAATTGTGGCCGATGGACAAGAGCCAGCGATTATAGAAAGCTGGAATGTTTGACTGCCTAACGGTGAGCTAAATTGCCGCCGCAAGATGAACACTAAAAACAGATGCGCCCCTGGCGGTCAAAATTTGAGCGTTGGGTTAAGCCGCATGAACCTTAAAAAGAAAGGATAAGAAGATGCGATATGAGGCAAGAAAAGGATCACAGAGCGCTCATTGCTGTTTTGAAGCGACAGTGGTGGACACAACTAAACCTGACATGATTGGTGGGAAACAATACGAGGATCATTGCGAGATCATTTGTGAATGTTTTTCAATGGAAGATGCTGAGAAGATAGCCAAAGCCTTAAATGAGGTTGCGGCTTAACAAGATTGATAACCAGCGGCAGGAAACGAACACTTAAAAAGCAGAATGGCTGTTAGCCGTCTGCGTTAATTAGGGGGTTATAATTTTATGAGTGTAGAAAGAGACATAAACAAAAGGTGGGAGCAAGGCATAGACCACCATCCTAAAAGCGAAGAGCTAATGGAAGCCTTGATGAAAATTGATTTTGAGCTGTGTGGTGATTACTTTTGCTGGAAGAAGGGTGGGGACGGTGACAATGGTGAAACTCTAATGTATGAGATGGATATTTATTTTGAGTGCTTGGATGCAGGAGAAAAATTATAACACTGTGATATACGGATCACCGGTGATGCAGATGAATGAAAAACGATCAAGATGGCGTAAAAACCAAACAGAGAAGCGCAAAAGATTAATTTTAGAGCGTCCTGCGCCTGATTATCCTGATGAGATTAATCATCAAGAATATTGGGATGAAATTACAGTAACTCGTCATACCCCTTATGGTGATAGACAGACTAAAATTATTTTATTCATGTGTCCAGATAAGATTGATTCACATTATTATAGTCGAGATGGGTATATGAGATTAAAGAATAAGCGTCCGCATAGAATTGGATCTTATAAAGTTGGGGAGTTGATCGGTAAATTATTAGGTAGGCGAGGGAGGCATGATGAGTGATTCACAAAAAGATATATTAGCTTTTATATTACAACACCCGAAAGTCTATGATGCGTGGGTAACTACTCAAGGTAGGCTAAAGGGCAAATATAAAATAGGAAAAACGGGCGTTAGCGATATAATTGGATTTATGAAAAATGGCAGATTCCTGGCGGTTGAAGTAAAGAAGGTAGGCGAGAAGATATCAGATCAGCAACAGATTTTTATTGATAGTGTAAATATGTGCGGAGGTGTGGCAGGCGTGGCAATTACTATTGAAGACGCTAATAAAATACTAGGCAATAAATAATGATGTCCCATAACAGCATATGCAGGCTTATGTGTCCCGAAATAAACGACAATCAAGCTATCTACAATCGCGTATGGTGGATGTTACCATTTGACCCTATACGTTGGGGTGCTTTACATATCCTTGATGATTACAGGGGGAATATAAGGTTGATTGCTTTTATGGTGGCGTTGTTAATTTAGGCTTGACAATATGAAATAAATAGGTTAAATTAGGTAAAAATCAGGTCGGAAAGTAGTGCATGACTTCCCGATAATAATTAAAGTTTATCCTTCGGGATGAACAAACTAGGCCCTTTTGTGAGATGCACCTCATGAAGGGGCCTTTTTATATTGGAGGAGGTATGGATAAATACAAACAATTTATTGCTAATAAAAAACATTCAATAGGCAATTTTGGATTTGATAGGTTATGGTTGCCTGAATGTGCGTTTGACTTTCAGGGTAATGTAATTGATCGGGCAATAAAAAAGGGGAGGATAGGAATATTTGCGGATACTGGATTAGGTAAAACATTGATTCAAATTACTATAGCTGAAAACATAATCAGGCATACAAATAAAAGAGTTTTGATATTAACTCCCTTGGCGGTGGCTTTTCAGTTTATTGATGAAGCTCATCGAATAGGGGTAGATGATATAGAACATTCAAAAGATGGGAAGTTTACAAAAAAGATCGTAGTATGTAATTATGAAAGATTGCATTTATTAAATCCTAATGACTTTGAATGTGTGATGCTAGATGAGTCAAGCATATTAAAAAACTTTCAAGGCAGGATAAAAGATCAGATAATAGCTTTTATCAAGAAAGTGCCTTATCGGTTTTTGAGTACTGCGACACCGAGCCCGAATGATTTTATTGAGCTTGGCAATAGTTCAGAGGCTTTGGGATATATGGGATATATGGATATGTTGAGCAAGTTCTTCAAATCTAATCAAGGATCTGCCGATAGTAATAACAGGAATATCGGAGAGAAGTTTTATCTCAAGCCTCATGCAGAACGTGACTTTTTCGCATGGGTAAACCAATGGTCTATAATGATTAAAAAGCCGTCTGATTTAGGATTCAGCAATGATGGCTATGATATCCCTAAATTGCATTCAAACAAGCATATTATAAGGAATGATAAACAATGGACAATCGACGGGCAGGCCGCTTTATTTGCTATGCCTGCAAAGACCATAACGGAAGTTAGGGCAGAGCAGAAACTTACAATCAATGAAAGATGTGAAACTGCTGTAAACCTTGCTAAAGACAAGACATCTGTTTATTGGTGCAATCTTAATGAGGAAAGCAAATTGTTGTCTGATTTAGACAATGAGGCGGTCGAAATAATAGGGGGAATGACTATTGAGAAAAAGGAAGATATACTTTTAGCGTTTGCCAGGGGGGACATAAAGAGAATTATAACTAAGGCAAGAATGACTTCGATGGGATTAAATTGGCAGCATTGCAACCATACGGTTTTTTTCCCTACATATAGTTATGAGCAATTTTATCAAGCTATAAGGAGGTTTTGGAGGTTTGGCCAGAAGAGGGAAGTTACTTGCGATATTGTCATAAGTGATGGACAGTCTCGAGTGATACAGGCGCTTGAAGAAAAGACACAAAAAGCAATAGAGTTATATGAAAATCTTGTATCTCATGCGAATCAAGATTTTAATATGACTGTTAAGGAATTTGACAAAAACATTCAATTACCGGAGTTTATATCATGAAAACAAAAGACCAGATAATAGAAAAAGATTATGCCCTGTACAATAGCGATTGCATGGAAGTATTGCCAAGCTTGGCCGATGAGTCTATTGATTTGTCAATATATAGCCCACCTTTCGCGGGGCTTTATAATTACTCGAGCAGTGAAAGGGATTTCAGCAACTGCGAAAATAAAGAACAGTTTTTAGATCAATATGATTTCCTTATAAGTGAAATGGCTCGAGTAACAAAGGCCGGACGGATAACGGCTGTTCATTGTACAGATGTTTTTGATAATTCATGTTATCTTTGGGATTTCCCCCATGAGATTATTCGTATACATGAAAAGTATGGTTTCCAGTATCGGAATAGAATAACAATATGGAAAGAGCCGCTAAAGGTTAGAATGAGGACAATGGTCAAAAGTCTTATGCACAAGTTGATAGTTGAAGATTCAACTCAATGTTTTACGGCCATGCCTGATTACGTGTTAATCTTTACAAAAAAAGGCGAAAACAAAGTGCCGGTAACTCATCCTCATGGCTTTAAATATTATGCCGGTGATATCCCTATTTTGCCGAATATATTAAATGCCTGGAATAATGCTAACAACTGCAAATTGAATGCAGAAGAGTTATGGGACCATCTGAAAAACTCGTATTCAGATCATACGGACCCAAAATCAAATAAACTATCTCACTATATCTGGCAAAGGTACGCTTCAAGCGTTTGGGATGATATCAGGATAGATAATGTTTTACCTTTCAGGGATGGTAAGGAAGAGGACGACGAGAAGCACGTACACCCTTTGCAGCTTGATGTAATTGATAGGCTGGTAGACTTGTATAGTAATAGGGGAGAAGTCGTTTTGACGCCATTTATGGGAGTAGGTTCGGAAGTTTATAGCCCTGTCTCTATGGGTAGAAAAGGATTAGGGATTGAGCTTAAAGATTCCTATTTTAAACAGGCTAAAATCAATTTGAAACTGGCCGCTTCTCGATTTGATAATGACGATACTTTAAAGCAAAAGAGTCTATTATGATTGAAAGCGAGGATGCCTTGTAAGACGTTCGGGGGGTGTTGGCCTTGCGTTACCTAAGATTCCAATAAAAGAGGGCCAGCCGGAAGAGTATCAGATTGCATTGAAAATAATTAAAGAAGTGGAAAGAATAAAGTTGACAATTAAGGCATGATAGAGTACAATTATTGAATTATAGAAGTTCACAGGCGGAATGGGTCTGAAATAGAACATAGAAGTTTACCCCGACAAGGGTTAAACCTAAAACCTCCCCTCAAAGGCCATTCCCCTTTGTTGTGGAGGTTTTTTATTTAAGAGGTTATTATGGAAAAATTAAAAGAAATTAAATGCGAAATATTGTTAGATATTGGAGTTAATGATGCAGATATTAAAAATATAAAAAAGGCAATATCTATGATAAAAGGTGTTTATGTTATTTGCCATATTCATAAAAAAGAAAAAGAGATTTTATGTACATGTAACAGGATTAGGTAATGATTGGTTGGATTAAACTCCATAGAAAGCTTCTTATATCAGATATGTATCAAGACCTTAATGCTGTCCAGCGTGATGTATTATTGCAATGCCTACTTGCCGCTAATCATAAGCCTAAAAAATGGGAGTGGCAGGGTAAGATATTTGAATGTAAAGCAGGGCAATTTATCACGTCATTAGACTCATTAATTAAGCTTTGTTCAAAAGGCACTTCAATTAGGAATGTAAGAACCGCTCTAGTCAAATTAGAAAAGTGGCAATTTTTGACAAACGAATCGACAAAGACCGGAAGGCTAATAACTGTAATAAATTGGGACACTTACCAGAATTGTGATGAAGCGACTGACAAAGCTACTGACAAAGAAGCGACAAAGAGCCGACAAAGCACTGACAAAGAGCCGACAACTAACAAGAATGTAAAGAAAGATAAGAATGAAAAGAAAGAAGATAAAACCTTTATGTCCGACTCTGAAGAGATCAGACTTGTTGATTATTTCATATCTCAAATTAAGATTAATAAACCTGACTTCAAAGAACCTAATAAACAAACTTGGGCTAAAATATTCGATTTGATGCTTAGACTCGATAAGAGACAACCGAGAGATATTGCCGAATTAATCAAGTGGTGCCAAAACGATTCTTTTGAGATGTCAAATGTTTTAAGTCCTGATAAACTCAGGAAGAGATTTGACCAACTTATGATGAAAACCAAAAGAAAGCCATCTACAATAGGGATGAGTAGAACAGAAAAGAATACAGCCGCTAAAGAAGAGTTTTTAAGAAAGAATGGTATTTATGAAAAAGATATAACGCCAGAAATTAAAACACTGGAGGCATAATGAAAGAATCAGATTTAAGAGAATTTACTGGAATAATGGATGACCTTGCCGAAATGTTAGGTGGTGATATGAGTCCAAGGAAGTATGAATTATATTTTGCTGCTTTATTTGATTTAGATATTGCAGATTTAAGGAAAGCTGGGAATTATATTGCAAACACGGCAACCTTCTTCCCAAAGCCTATAGACTTTAGAAACGCAATAAACGGGAACCAAGACGAGGCCGCAATAATAGCTTGGGAGAAAGTACAGAAAGGAAAATCAAAGGCCGGTCAATATCAGTCTGTTAAATTTGATGATCCTGTTATCCATACCGTGATAAAGTTAATGGGTGGATGGGGGGCGGTATGTAGATTAGAGGGGCATGACGACGAGAAGTGGCAGAGAATCGAATTTGAGAAGACATACAAGGCAATACAAGGGTCTAATAAAGATCATCCCGAATATCTGCCAGGGATAGCCGATGTAGAGAATGAGGCAAGAGGTCTAGAATATAAAAAACCAATTATTATAATTACGTCACAACCAGAGAAGAAGGCATTGCCTCCAATAGAGAGAAAAGAATTGCCAAAGGTAGGCAATGTTTTAAGTAGGAAAGAAATAGAAGAGAGGATGAAAGAATTAGATTTTGAAACAAGGAAAGTAATTGAGACGGCTTTGGGAGAGTCACAGGAAGAGGAAAGCTTAAAGAAAATAGGAATGTGTAAGGAGAAATGAAAGACATGTTTCCAAAGTCTAAACGATATAAGAACGAAGCTTACAAAGAATATATAAAGCAACAACCATGTTGCATAACAGGTATGATTATGGTGAATGAGGCCACCGGAAAAGCTGAATCAGATCCTCACCATACTGTATCGAAGGGGGCAGGCGGCAGTGATTTATCTTGCGTACCGCTTCTCCATAGATTACATGTAGAATGTCATAATATCGGGCAAGAGACTTTCCAGGAAAAGTATGATATAAATTTTAAAAAGATTCGGCTTAAATTACTTGAACAATGGATAGAGGAGGTAGAAGATAACAGTGTTGAGATAATAGAGATTGAAGATGTATTATGGGATACCACAGAGAGTCATACTTACCCATATCAAGAAAAACCAACATTTGACTGGGATGAATTATTAAATGAGAAACCCGTTAAATTGACTATTGAAAGACCAAAGGGAGGGAAATGAAAAAGAAATGCACCGGTAAATGTAGAGAGATAAAACCATTGGAGGATTTTTCAATAGATAGAAGCAGTAAGACTGGGAGACGTTCACAATGTAAAAAATGTATAAAAGAATCAAGACCAAGTAGAGCTAGGAAGATAGAGAAGCCTAAGAAAAAGAATTGTATGCAGGAGTGGTGGAAATGATAACAGACGAGAGCGCAGAAAAGGCCGCAGAGTTTATAAGAGATAATGCAAGGAACTTTGGGAAGGCAAGATCAGAACGTATTCAACTAGAAGAGTTTAGGAAGTCAAAGAAAGCTCTCCTAATGAATCAGGCAACAGGAACAGATAAAACAAGAGAGTCAGAAGCTTATGCGCATCCTCATTATATCGAATTACTGGATACAATAAAGCTTGCTAGGGAAGAGGAAGAAAGGCTAAGATGGCTAATGGTGGCAGCAGAACAAACAATAGAGATATGGCGAACTCAACAGGCTAATAATAGGCGCATAGAGTACTCACATAGATGAGGCTATGGGTATAAGGAAAAGCATATAAGGGGGAAATATGGAATTGAATATTAAAATAGCAGAAAACGGTTTTGTAATAGAGGAATCAATGCACAGGGAGATGAAAGGTAGAATATGGGCCTTTGAAACTCCAGAATCATTATCTAAATACATGCTAGAGTGGGGGCATAAAAACAAAGTCATAGATTCACCAAAGGTTGCCAAGGTATATAATAAGCTTGACAAATAAAGTCAAATAGGTTAGGCTATCGGATATATAAAAATATCAGGAGTAACTATGACATTTAATAAGGGAGAGTATGGATCTGTATTGAGGGTAAACCTTGACACGGATATTAGTGCTGGCACTTCTTTAACAGTATACCTAGAGCCTCAAAGGGGAGATGAGAAAACCTTTACTACTAACGTGGTAGTAGGTAGTTCAAATGTAACCGTAGACGATGAAGGATTCCTTGCCAGCCAATACCTTGAATATACCCTCCAGGATGGAGACTTAGATCAAGCCGGACAATGGAGAGCAAGAGGCAGTGTAATAGTCGCAGGCATATTGATGAAATCTGATTATGTAAAATTTACGGTGCTGCCATGACAAAAGACGCTAAATTGAAGCTGAAAAAAGCATGTGTGGATTATTTAATGGTGTCTATGCCTGATGTGTCTAAAAAACCTATTCCAGACTATGTAGGGGTAGTAATAATAACAATAATATTTTTAATAGCAATATTAATAAGGGGGATATAAAATGACTGATAAAAAGAAAAACGGAATAGACCCCACCTCACATGAAGCTATACATGGCAAGACAGTTGCAGTAGGTAAAGAGACAGGTGAGAGGGTAGCTAAGAAAGCCACAAGTGCTATTAAACTCAGACAGGATTTAAGAAAGAAATTCCTAATGGAAACATAAAGAAACATAAAGGACTCTAAATGCCAGCAGGTAGACCACCAATGTATGATACACCTGAACAGATGCAGGAAGTTATTGACGCTTACTTTGAAAGATGTAAGACAGAGAAGCTATTTCCTACTATGTCAGGTCTTGCCTATGAACTACGATTCACCACACAAGCACTAAGGGATTATGAAAAGAAAGATGAATTTCTTTGTACTGTAAAAAGAGCCAAGCAATTTGTTGAGATGGCATGGGAGCAAGCCCTATTATCAGGCAAAGGTAGCGGCCCTATCTTCTGGCTAAAGAATAACGCAGGATGGAAGGATAAGACAGAGCAGGAGAGAAGTGGCCCTGAAGGTGGACCACAAGAGCATAAATGGACTATAGAGTTTGTAGAGGCTAATCATGATAAGTAATATACAACTCATAGAGAACGAAGGTAAACGCCAAGGGTTACATGGCAGGAAGCTCAAAGGGTTTGTTAAGTCGAAGCTTAGAAAGATAATCAAGAAGCTACGGAAGGAAGGGAAGATATGAAAGAAACGATGTCGCATATATCGATAATGGCTATTATAATTATATTATTTAGTGTTGTTAATACGTTTTTCTTAGCCGCACAAATAAAAGATATTAAAAAAGAGATAGTTGAGATAAAGAAAGATTATAGCTATGATCCAAGGGATGCTAAGTAATGTTTTTGATGCCTGATGGAAATAGAATAGATGAATTGGCAATCATTGGCTATCGTATGGTATCTGCATGGGTCGCAGATGGTAAAGTGCAAATAGACGCTTCTTTATATGTATATTTCCATAATCATCATATAATAATGACATTCACTAATGACCAAGAAGCTGAAGAGATGATGAAGGAGTTAGATATTATAAGTGATAAGAGTTTATATGTATTAGATAAGGTTCAAAGAACACAACAGGTTAAACATATTCTTAATGAACGGTTCTACAATTAATGGCAGTAATGAGAATGAACAAGAAGCTGTCTCCCTTATTGCAAAAGACACAGCCTTTAATAATAATCATAGGGGGAAGGGGTAGCGGCAAGTCAATCGGTGTAGGTGATGCAATGTGTATGAAGATGCAGACCGAGAGAGCCGATATCTACTGCCTAAGAGAGTATCAGGATTCTTTAGCGGACTCAGTTCATCGTGTGTTTAAAGGATCAATTCAGGATAGGCTAAAGCTGGAAGGCTGGACTATCCTAGAAAATAAGGTTATTGCTCCTAATGGAGCGCAAACAACGTATAAGGGAGCCGCTAGGAATCCTGATTCTATTCAATCAGCACAAGGATATAAATATAGCTGGTTTGAGGAAGCACATAGAGCAAGCGAGGAGTCACTAGATAAGCTAATACCGACAATCATAAGGAACCCTGGCGCTCAGTGTATATTCACAGCTAATCCACAAAGCTCAGGAGATCCATTTAGTAAGCGGTTTATTAACCCTTACATGAAAGAACTTGAAAGAGATGGATATTATGAGGATAATGTCCATGTAATAACAGTAGTTAACTGGCGCGACAATCCTTGGTGGAATGAAGAGCAGGAACGGTTAAGGAAGTGGGATTATGAGCATATCACAAGAGCTAAATACGATTGGATTTGGGAAGGAAAATTTAATGATACGGTTGAGAACTCTATCATCAAGCCTGAATGGTTTGATGCTTCTATTGATGCTCATATTAAGCTGGGGTTTACAGGTATTGGTGCTATCGTTTGCGCCCATGATCCTAGTGATATGGGAGAAGATGCAAAGGGGTTTGCTGCAAGGCATGGCTCGGTTGTCTTGGATGTGTGCGACAAGGACACAGGTGATGTCAATGAGGGGTGTGACTGGGCCTTGGATAAGGCGATAAGTATTCAAGCAGATCATTTTACTTGGGATTGTGATGGACTAGGGGCGGCACTAAAGGCACAGGTTAACAAGTCTTTAGCTGGTAAAAAGATTGAGAGCGTTATGTTTAAAGGTTCGGAGTCGCCAGATAATCCAGAAGAGATTTACCAAGACCATATTGACTCTGATAAAAGGAAAGAGAAAACCAATAAGCAGACATTTAAGAATAAAAGAGCGCAATATTACACTAAGTTAAGGGATAGGTTCTATAATACATATAGGGCAGTAGTTAAGAATGAATACATTGACCCTGATACAATGATTAGTTTATCCTCTTCAATAGATAACCTGTCAGGACTAAGGGCGGAGGTATGCAGAATACCTTTGAAAGATAACGGGGGCGGGTTCATACAGATCATGAGTAAGATAGAGATGAAGAAACAAGGCATAGCAAGCCCTAACATGGCAGATAGTTTAATGATGCTTATGATGAACCCTGAAGCGCCTATATCGGTTGATTTAACCTTTGATTCGGAGTGGAGCAACTAGCCCTTTTTATTTGTCATATTATGTAAGCAACTATCTTACTTACTTTTACGGGAGTTTTTAAATGGAGATGACCAAAGAACTACAGGCGATACATAAAGAGGCCCTTGAGCGCTTTGAGAATGTATCAACTGCGGAGCAAGACCAAAGAGAAAAGGCAATAGAGGATGCCAAGTTCGCACATGCCGAAGACGGGCAATGGGAAGAGGATGCCAAGGAGAAGCGTAAGGATAGGCCCAGGTATACACTTAATAGGGTAGCTGGAGCCTTAGATCAGGTTAATGGAGACCAGCGCCAGAATAGAACACAGATAAAAGTAAGGCCACAGACAGGCGGCAATAAGGAAGTCGCTAAGATAAAGATGGGGCTAGCCCGTAGTATTGAGAATCAGTCAGATGCCGAGTCGATATATGATTCAGCCTTTGATGAGGTGATAACGTCCGGCTATGGTGGATGGCGTGTATTAACTCAGTTCACAGGTGATGATTCCTTTGAGCAGGAAATAGTAATAGCGCCTGTTAAGTCAGCGGCTAGTTCTTTATACTTTGATAACTCCTCAGAGAAGTATGACAAGCGTGATGCTTTATGGGCGTTTTACATTAAAGATATACCACAGGAAGCCTTTAGCAGAGAATTCCCCGATGCCGCCTTTAATGACTTTGAAAACCCTATATATTATACAGGCACATGTAATGGATGGTTTAGGCAGAACAAAGTCAGGATAGCCGAATACTGGAGAGTCGAGCTTGTCGATGCTGAAATAGGCTTGATGTCAGATGGTAGAGTATTGAACCTTACCGAAGAGAAGGACGTAGTTGATGAACTAGCCTCAAAGGGTGTGACTGTATTAAAGACGCGGCAGACCAAGATACGTAAAGTTGAAAGTTATATCATGAACGGGGCTGAAATACTTCAGGGGCCGCAAGAGTGGGCTGGTAAGTATATTCCTTTAGTGCCTGTATATGGGCGTACATACAACATACAAGGCAAAGAATATATAAGGGGTATGGTTAGGATAGCTAAAGACCCTCAAAGAATATATAACTACGCAGCCTCTACAGCTATTGAAACAACCGCATTAACACCTAAAGACCCGTATTGGGTTACGCCTAAGCAAGTATTAGGGCATGAAGACAAATATAGATCTTTTAATACCATGAACTCTCCTTTCATGCTTTACAATGAAGATCCAGACAATCCAGGCCCACCCAAAAGAACGGGGTCGCCTACGGTACAGCAAGCACTTATTGAACAACGTACACAGGCAGCACAAGATGTATATGCCACTACAGGTATCTACCCTACTGCATTAGGTCTTAATCCTGGCTTACAAAGCGGCAAAGCTATTATAGCACAGGATAAGAAAGGCGACAGATCAACATTTGTATTCAGTGACAACCTTCATAAGTCTATTAAATATACAGGTGATGTACTTGAAGACCTTATGCCGAGGATATACGATACTGAAAGAGTCGTAACGATTCTTAACTTTGATGGCACAACAGAAGATGTAAAAGTAAATGCCGAGGGAATCAATGAGTTTAATAAGACAGTGATAGATGAGCAAACAGGCAAGCCAGTAATAGTAAATGACTTGAGCGCGGGTAAGTATGAGACATATGTAGAGGCAGGGGCCGCATATACTACCCTTAGAGAAGAGTCTGCACAACAGCTCATAGAATTAGCCGCTGCATCTCCGAGGTTTGAAGCTATGGCAACTGATATGATAGCTAAGAATCTTAATGTGCTTGAAGGTGAAGAACTAACTAAGCGTATTAGGGCTGCAATGATTAAAGAGGGAACTATCCAGCCTACAGAAGAAGAGATACAAGAGCTTGGATTGAATCAAGGCCCGCCAGAGCCAAGCCCAGAACAAATAGCATTGCTCGAGAATCTACAAATGCAGACGGCTGAAATCATGGCTAAGATTGAAAACATCAATGCTGATACAGATGGAAAGGATGCCAAGACATTAGAGACTAAGTTAAAGGCTCAGAAGACGGCTATAGACGGCCTTAATGCTATGATGAGCGCATTTAAAGCACAAGTTGAGTCTGGCATACCTCTTGGAGTTACAGAGCAGCAAATAAGGATGGCACAAGAGGGTATAGTATCGCTATCTCAAGAAGAATTAGTATCAGGTAATATTTAACTTGACAAATATATATAAATATAGTAGCTTGATTTAAAAGAAAGTAAGTTAATTACTTACGCTCTTTGACAACTGAAGATAAAAGGTTACTGATTACTTTAAATCAGGCAATTTAACTCTTATGGAGGCAATGATGGAACAATCAACAGGTGCGGAAGAAGTAGCAGAGCCAAGTATGGATGAAGTCGCAGGGGTAGTAGCGGAAGAGGTAGCCGCAGAAGCGACAGCGCCAGAAGTAGCTCAAACTATAGAAGAGGATTCACCACCTCAGATTGATGAGCCAAGTGACCCTGCACAAGATGCAGTTCAAAAGCGCATCAATAAAATAACAGCAGATAAATATGCAGAGAAGCGAAGAGCAGACGAGCTAGAGGCAAAGCTAAAGGCATTGGAGGCAAGCAAGAAACCTTTGCCAGCCGCAGCACCACAGCTAGAGGATTACGATTATGATGATAGCGCACACCAGGAAGCGCTTATTGAATACCGAATCCAAAAGGCTCTCGAAACTCAACAACAACTAACAAGGCAACAACAAGAAGAGCAGGCACTAAGGAAGATAGCTGATGATTTCACCACTAAAGAGGCTGAATACTTAGCAAAGCACCCCGAATATTCAACAGAGGTTGCTAATCTTCCAAGGTTCGGTACTGAAACACTTAACGCCATATATGAACTAGGGCCGCAAGTATCCCACTACCTAGCCAAGCATCTTGACGTTGCAAGTGAAATTGCAAGCGCTTCTCCTACTATGGCTGCTGTTAAACTTGGTCAGATTAGCATGGGGCTATCTGGCGACACAAAAACAGTTAAACCAACAACAGCGCCAGAACCAATAGCAACATTGAAAGGTGGAGCATCTATTTCTAAATCACTCGAAGATATGAGCATGGATGAGTTTTACCATCTACCGTAGTTCTGGCCATAACAGGAGATTAAAATGGCTAATAATTTTAAAAATACCAGTCTAGTTACCAAGTACGCACTCAAGGAATTTCTGAATGCTTTGGTGATGGGACAAAAGATTGACAGGCAGCTTGACGACAGTAGAATATTCTCAGGCGCTAAAGTAGGGGCAACCGCTTCTATACGTAGGCCTGTAATGTTTGAAGCTACAGCGAGTTCTACCTATTCAGCGCAGGATATTGAAGAGGGCATCGTACCTGTAACTATTAATAACCGTCAGCATGTAGGTTTTGATATTACAGATGAAGACCTTTCTTTGAAGATCGAAGACGCTAACGAGCGTTATATCAAGCCTGCAATGGAAGAGCTTGCACAGGTAGTTGAATCGGCTATTGCGGCTGAATACTGGCAGATACCCAACTTTGTAGGTACTCCAGGTACTACCCCTTCGACTTTCCTTGATATTGGAAACGCAAGCGCAGAACTCTCTAAGCTTGGCGTACCGATGAATGATAGGTGTGCATTCTGGGATTCTGCAACGGCTCTAAGCCTTGCTAATGGCCTGAAAGGTGTATTTGTACAGAGTACAGCTAAAACGGCTATAGAGGAGGCTTCTTTCGGTAGGTATAGCGGCTTTGACAACTTCGAGTCAAACAGCCTCAAGAGTCATACGGTTGGTGTAGCTACTGGAACTCCCCTTGTGAACGGGGCAAGCCAGAATGTTACTTATCTAACGGCAAAAGATACCGATTCTCAGACGCTTATTACTGATGGTTGGACTAATGACACAACCGGAATCCTCAAGCAGGGTGACGTTATCACTATTGCAGGGGTTAATTCGGTAAATAGGAGAACAAGGGAAGATACGGGAGACCTTCAGACCTTCACTGTCCTTGCTGATGCTAATTCAGGAGCTACTACAGGCCCCGCTACTATCACTATAGCGCCTCCTATCATCACAAGCGGTCCATATCAGACTGTAACTGCTGCACCTGCTAATGATGCGGTAATTACTGTCAAGACAGGAACGGGTGGAACCAGCTATAAGCAAAACCTAGCTTTCCATAAAAACGCGATAACAATAGCGTTTGTTCCGCTTGATGTTGCCGAGCCTGGAAGTGGTGTACAGCAAAGCAGAGAGAACTATAAGGGCGTGTCTATTACTACTACCAAGTTTTTCAGTGGTACAAGTATGACGCAATCTTACAGGTTTGATATTCTCTTTGATGTCATAGTGCAAAATAGGTCTTTTGCATGTCGTATAACTAAGTAACCAAAATGGGGGCGGCTTCCATAGCGCCCTTTATTTTGAGGAGGTATAAATGTTTAATAATGATAGAGATGGAGATGCAGGGGGCGTAGTTAGTATTGCTCTTGATGTTGCTAGTGTGGCAGCTAATACAAGCGCAGAGCAGACCTTCACCGTCCCTGGCCTTTCTACTGATATGATGGTTTTTGTCAATAAGCCAAGTGTAAGCGCTGGCCTTGTCGTAGGTAATGCAAGAGTAAGCGCTAAAGATACGCTAGCTTTGACTTTCGGCAACAGTACAGCAGGCGCAGTTGATCCGGCTTCTGAAACATATAAGATTCTATGGATTAAGGCTAACAAGATTTCAACAGGTGCAGCACAACTTTAATTAACGCCCCTTCGGGGGCAAAACTTTAAACGAAAGGCAATATCATGAGTAAAAGATGGATATATCACGAGACTGAAAAACCTTTTATTATCGAAGATGAAGAGTTTGAAGAGTACGAAAAGAAAGGATGGAAGGACTCTCCGGCTTATTTTATCAAGTTGCCTGATGTTGGTATAGACCCCGATGACGCGATGAAGGTGCAAGATTTTGGTGATGCAGTAGAAGGGGTTGTAAACTCCCTAAATGGTGCTCTGAATATCGGGGAGATGGAGAAGGACGAACTCGAAACATACGCAAGAGAGCACTATGGTTGTGAGCTTGACAAAAGGCAGAAACTAAAAACACTAAGAAAGCAAGTACAGAAGTTAATTGACGGGCCAACAGAACACTAGAGGTTTATATGGCAACTGGAACAGAACTTGTAACAAGGGCGCTAACAAGGATAGGCATAAGGGCTTCGGAAACTGCACTAGAAGCAAGTGAGCTTCAGGATGGCCTTGATATGCTTAATGACATGTTAAGCAACTGGGAAGAGTCTGGTTATAATCTAGGATTCTCCCCTATTGCCAACTTAACAGATGAGGTAAGAGTTCCAAGGGGTGCTAATGCGGCCATAATCGACTCTCTAGCTATTGTTTTAGCTCCTGAATACTCCAGGCCCATCTCTCCAGCTTTAGCGGCTTCAGTAAAGATACACTTTGAAAACATGTTAAGAGCGAACGTATTTATAGGGGATGTAGATTATCCCTCGACACTTCCAAGGGGCGCAGGAAATCAGTGCGATGATCTTGATGATACTTTCTTTCCTGAAAAAGACAAGAGGAACTTCTAATGAGCGTAGGCAGTTCACCAAAATTAGGCTCTAATGAGTACGCGTGGGCGGGTTTATCAACAGCAACCAAGCCTACTGATGCGTTTATCGGCCAATTAGCAATAGAGACAGATACTGGCAATAAATTTGAATGGACGGGGCTATCATGGCAGCTAGTAAGTGCTAGCGGTTCTGTAGTATCTACAGGGGCTTCATTGTCATCAGCGGTAGGCGACAAAGCCACTTCTGGCGATACAACAGTTGTTACCATAGCGGCAGGAGATAAAGTAAGGGTTTATGGTGTGTCTATATCGACAGACGCTACTTTGACAGGTGATGTGTTGGTAAAAGTAGGAAGTACACAAAAAACGATAAAAATGAGAAATGCAATAGCAGGAGGGACTCACTGGATAATACCCTTATCTAGTAATTACATTGAAGGCGCTTTAGGTGAAGATGTCGTTTTAAATAATAGCGTAGCTGAAGATATAAGCTATGCAATTTATTATACAACGGTATGATCGAGTTAATACACAAGCGTAAATGGGATTCTAAAGTCTTTGATACTGGCACAACAAAGCTAGTTGATGGAATAGAAAAGCCTATATATGGCACTAAGCTACAAAACGGCCTTCATGATATAGAGCCTGATGGTTCTTTTGTAGATATTAATACTTGGTTTCAGCCTTATGCGGTGGGTGTTTCTACTGATAGAGTTATCAGGAATAGATGCGGTGAGGTTAGGGCGTCTGATACTGCGAGTGAGTCAAAAGACCTAGCCAAAGTTAAGACTAAAAACCTATGTGGTGTAAGTCTTAAATTAAAAGGATATAGAACATACGGGCCTAAGTTTGATGACCTTAAATCAACTTATTATACAACTAATGACGGTATTACTTTAAAGTATTACCCTAATTACAAAGGGGTTAATATTGTCATAGTTATAAACAATCCTCAAACTGCGGCTAATGTTTACAGGTTTTCTATACAAGAATATGGTTGCAGCTATACCTATGAGAAAATAGAAGGCGGCATTAAGTGTATAAGCTCTACAGGTAAAGATGATATTTATATCAAGGCTTTGTATGTTAAAGATGCTAATGATGATTATGGTGTAGTAGATATAGACCTTGATGGAGTTGAGAGCGGAAGACAAATAATAAAGAAAACTATTGCACCCGTATGGCTTGGCAATGCAGTTGGTCCAGTTGAATTAGACCCTAGTGTTACTATTGAAGACGGGGTAGGTGGTGGGGTGATCGAGGATGCCAATTTAGGTTCTTTTAGTCCTGACCAAAATCAAGGGCTTAGAGATTTTATAGGTGTTCAAAGATATGCGGTGGATAATCATATGACCTATTCTGCCAAAGCTAACCTTACTGCATACTCAGGAGTAACAGTAATTTCGGGAAGCTGGGAAGTAGATTTTTTTCAAGTTGATAATGCCTGTACTTTAGACACTTATAAAATATTGTTAGACTGGAATGAAGGTATCGGCAATCCATCCTCTCCTGCAAACCCTGGAGAAGTGACATGGAATAGTAATTTGCATGGAACTTCGACATGGAATACGGGCGGCTGTCAAGGAAGCGGAACAGATCATGAAGCCACGGCAGAATCAAACTATTCACTAACCGCTACGGGTTCAGGACAAATACTTTCATTAACTGCGTCAACTATTCAAGGCTGGATAGATTCAGCTAGCACAAATCATGGCACTATTACCATGACAGATGATATCCCTGCCTTAAAGCTCATTAGGGCTAGGTCGTCTCAAGCAGTAACAGGGAATAAGCTTCGATTTTCTTTTGAATATACAGAAGGCAATTTCATCCCTTTCTTTTTTGACGCAGGACATTATTAATAGGAGCATATCATGGCAGTAGGAGATTCACCCGATAGGGGTTCAGATAAATATGTATGGTCAGGATTATCAACTGATACAAAACCTGCCAAGGCATTTATAGGTCAATTAGTTATTGAGACAGATACGGGGCTAGTTTTTGAATGGTCAGGATCGGGCTGGTCAAAAAGATTAGATGGTGTTGATATTGATGCTCTTGTTAGCAGTGTACCGACTACTGGAACATTTCATCATTTAGGGCATGAAGGTAAGGTATTCGCTCACAGTGATAGACACCCTACAATCGCTGATTCTGCTGTAGTTAACTACCATATAAGGGTCCCTGCTGGTGATGCAACTCGCCAAGTACATTTAAGATTTGGATTTATCGGAAAAGCGAACACTGGAACGCTTGATGTAGATATTGAATTTTTTAAAGGATGTACTGTTACAGGTCTTGGCTCAGTTGAAACGGTCATATCTACAAATGATGCCGATGTTAAGACGTCGGGAGTGCTTATATATTACAATTCGACTATCACTGATTATGGCGAGGCTAAAACCGTGACCGCTATGATAGGCGAAAAGAAAAGCGCAAGCAATTTAGATCAAGCAGTCCCTGAATGGATATTGGCGCCTGATGGGGCAAGCGCTAGAGATTATGCTTTTAAGGTAACAAATAATAGCGGTGGTACTTTAGATTTGATTGCAGGCATATTCTTTTATGACACAGGGGCGGCATAATGCCACAAATACCATTAAATATATTCGGTGGGTTTTATGAAAATCAATCCATTCCTATGTCTCACCAAAACTGCATTAATTGGATACCTCAGATTGCAGAGAGTGAAGCATTAAGTACAGGGGCTTTGATACAGCCAAAAGGCTTAACGCAATTCGGAACGACAGGCGATAACGCTAACAGGGGAGCTATTGTCATGGGGGGAATACCTTATGTAGTCAATGGCAATGCTTTATTTTCTTTTGACTCAGCCGGAGCTTACACTAATTATGGCTTTATAAGTGGCACAGGTAGAGTATCAATGGCAAGTAACGGTACTAAACTAGCTATTGTAGTTCCTGGCGGCAATGCTTATCAGTTCGATAGCGGAACTTCAACTATTACACAAGTAACAGACCCCGATTATATAACGGCTGATACCGTTGTATTTAAAGATGGCTATTATGTATATACGGCCTCTGATGGAAGTGTATTTTTTAACTCCGCCTTGAACGATCCTTTAACTTTTGACGCTCTTGACTTCGGAACGGCAGAGATTAACCCTGACAGAATTATAGCGGCTCACGTTAATCATAATGAGTTATTTATCCTTGGGGAAGAGACTATAGAAGTTTTTCAGAATATAGGCGGCTCTGGTTTTCCTTTTCAGCGTATACAGGGGGCTAATATTCAAAAAGGTTGTTATGCAAAGTTTTCACCTGTTGAATTTGATAATACTTTTATGTTTATCGGGGGAGGTGTAAATGAGAAGGCCGCTATATGGAGGGTTATAAGTAGTCAATCGGCTGTTAAAGTGTCAACTGATGCGATAGATAATGCAATACAGAAATTTACAGAAGCAGAAATAGCTTTAGCCTTCTCCTATACTTTCACTGTCAATGGTCAATTTATAGTGGCGTTTACCTTTGAATCAGACACTATCCCAGATGTTACCTTTTGTTATAACGGGACATCTAAGAGGTGGTTTCAGATGCAATCGGGTTTATCAGACAATAAATGGAGAGTAAACGCAATAGTACAGGCATATGGTGAAATTCTTTGCACCGATACCGAAGATGGCCGTATAGGAAAGCTTGATGACGTTTATACAGAATATGGGGAGACTATATATCAGGAAAGAACCTCACAGCCTTATATGATAGATGGGAGCGCTCAGTTCTGGTCTGAAAATGAGTTATTCATGGAATCAGGCGTGGGGCTAACAAGTGGCCAGGGTTCAGACCCTCAAATCAGAATGTCTTATTCAGATGATGGCGGTAGGACGTTTTCAGCGGAACGGGCTAGATCGTTTGGCAAGATAGGTGAATATAAGAAGCGTATAGTATGGAGAAGGCTAGGTAGAGTTCCTTTTAATAGGGTAGTAAGGTTTGTTAATACAGACCCCGTAAAGGCGAATATACTCAAGATGGAAGGCACTTTAGAAGAAGGTTATTAATGGCTTTTATCTTACTTATACCACCAAGAAGGGGAGAGCCGATAGTTGATGCGGATGGCATAGCCACCCGTAGAATGACTGAATACCTAGAGCTTAATGCCGCCTTAGTTAATCAAGAGAGGACTTCCATTATTGAGCTTGGTGACTGGAATATGGACACTACCACCAATATTAATGTAGCTCACGGCCTTGCTTATGCCGATATTATCAAGACGGAAGTATTTATAAGAAATGATGCTGATACAGCTAGAGACAATATAAACGTGGGGGCAAGTGCGGCAGATACTACGCCTCAAGGTTATGTAGGTACAACAGACAGTACTAATGTCAATATAGTTCGCTTGACAGCGGGCAAGTTTGATGCAGCCGGGTATAGTACAACTTCTTATAATAGAGGATGGTTAATAATAACCTATAAAAATGACTGATATAGCTGTTAAAGAATTTAGAGATGCAATAGCCAATCTTGAAGAAGATATATTAACGCTTGACGGTGTGCTAATAGGCAAGGAGAGCGAGGAGCTTTGCCCTGTAGTTCATTCGTTTGGAGATAATTGCTATATCAGACAAATATTCATGCCGAAGGGAACTTTACTTGTCTCTAAGATACACAAAGTAACACATCCTTACTTTGTGATGACAGGCAAAGCGTCTGTAGCTACTGAAGATGGTGTGGAAATTATACAAGCCCCATTTCAAGGCATTACTGAGGCCGGAACCAAAAGAGCCTTATATATACATGAAGATATGGTGTGGATAACGGTTCACGTTACTAATGAAACTGATTTAGAAAAGATTGAGTCAGAAATAATAGCAAAAGATTTTAATGAGTATGATTCCTTGTTAGATTCATTAAACGATTCGTTAAAGATAAAGGAGTAGATTATGTCGTGGTGGGGAATAGGAGCAGCGGTAGTTAGCACCGCTGCAAATTATGAGAGCAACAGACAAGCAGCGAGAGCACAAGTAAAGTCAGCGAAAGAATTACAAGCAGAAGAACGGGCGCGATATGCTGAACAAAAGGCAAGGATGGAACCTTTTGTGGCGCAAGGAGAATCGGCCTTGCAACAGCAAGCGGCATTGACTGGATTAGGCGGACAAGAACAACAGCAACAAGCTTATCAGGCTTTTGCAGATTCTCCAGGGCAGCAGTTTTTAAGAGAGCAACAAGAGAGAGCACTATTAAGAAATGCCTCTGCAATAGGTGGGCTAGGTGGTGGCAATATTAGAACAGCCTTACAACAACAAGCCTTTGGCCGAGCGCAAACAGATATCGGGCAGCAGTTTAATAGATTAGCTTCTATATCAGGTTCAGCACAGACAGCCGCTACTAATTTAGGGCAATTCGGGGCGCAATCAGCGGCTAATATTGGTCAAGCGCAAATGGCAGCAGGTCAAGCTAGGGCTTCAGGGATATTAGGACAGTCTCAAGCCTTACAACAAGGGTTGGGTTCTGCTGCTGGTATATATGCTCAACAGGGGGGGTTTAGTCAGCAACCAACTACACCGCCTACCCAAACTACACAGCCTGCACAAACTGGCACAGGCGGGTATTCAGTGTCAGGTGGATATGGGTTAAGGCCTTTAGGACAATAAGGAGAATAAAATGCCATTAGTTACATCACAACAATTTCAAGCCCCTTCTATATTATCAAGTATTCAACAAGGATTAGTAAATAGAGGGGAAATACAGCGGCAAGGCATGCTTACAAGAGAAGAGGCTAATAAGCAGAGATTGCAAGGGTTGGCAGAACAGCAACAATCAGAGCAGAGGGGATTGTTACAGACTGCAATGGGAGTTGAAGGGGTTTCACCCGCAGAAGCAACTCCACAAGAAGCCGTTAATTTATTTTATGCTAACAATCCAGAAGAGGGTGAAAAGCTATTTAAGCGACTAGGTATTCAATCGAATGAACAAAAACAAGACTTAGCCGCCTTTGCAGATACCGCACTGGAAGCATATAAAAGTGACAAGCCTGAAGATGTCCAATTCCTTATAGATGAAAGAGTAAGGCAAATTAGCGCTAGGGATGGTGATCCTTCGGAAACTTTGATGCTAAAGGATTTATTGAAAAATGATCCTGATAAGTTTATACCAGCTATGCAAGGTGCAAAGGCGGCAGCTCTAACAGCCTTACAGCGTGAAGAAATAGGATTGAGAAAGGAAGGGTTGGAGCTAGAACGCGAAGGTATGGGAATAAAGAAAATTAACTTAGCTCAAAATATTAAGAAGATGGAGATTGACCTAAAAAAGACCGAAGCAGAAGGAGCAGAAAAAAAGTTTGACCAAGAAGGCAAGTTAAGAAAAGGCTATACAGACGCAAGCCAAGAGTTTATTAAGTCGAGAGATGCTAATGATAGAATATTGGCATCATTAGAAGACCCGAGCGCAGCGGGGGACTTATCGCTTGTATTTAACTTTATGAAACTATTAGACCCTGGCTCAACAGTCAGGGAAGGTGAGTTTGCAAACGCTCAAAATTCTG
>Ga0224496_10000596_pt1 | contig 24738 bp, 26 predicted proteins | sample SF_Jul11_sed_USG_2_FD_168127 | JGI IMG/M metagenome (GOLD analysis project Ga0224496, IMG submission 168127) | Sediment microbial communities from San Francisco Bay, California, United States - SF_Jul11_sed_USGS_8_1 | ecosystem: Environmental > Aquatic > Marine > Sediment | place: USA...
AATGATTCATTTGAATTCATAGATGAAGAGATAATACATTCACCGTGATGTTGCATTGCCATATGTTCAGCATTAAGACCACACATATTCCCATATGTTACTCCATCAACCCCACATATGGGATTGTATTCCATTGTACAGGCAATTATTGGTTTTTCAGTTTTCCAGCCTCTATGTTTTAGTTTTTCAACAGAATTTGAATTTACACATGCGGGAGTTGCATCATTATGTTTGAACATCAATTGTTTTCCCTCTGTGCAAATAATATTTTCAACAGAAATTCCGGCATATTTTTGATGAAGAGGTCTTAGATAGGGTTTCATTTCACCATCCATCAAACATATTTTTCCTGCATATGCACCTGGTCCACATCTATCATCTAGTACACATATCTCACCTAGAGATGTAAATCCTGGTGCACATATTCCATTATGTGGAGTATGGTGTTGTCCCATCATGTTTTCATTTATTCTAGAGTCTTTCATAGAATTATTATGATGTAAATCCATATGTTCTGCAAAAATAGGAGTAATGCCAATTGACAATATTAATGAAAGTAATGCAAAGAAAATTAATTTCACGACATGATAAGTTTTTAAATTAAATTTAAAGGATTAGATATTATTCCAACTAAGTAGAATCCATATTGGATTGAATCATTTTTGATAAAAAAATTCAAAAAAGGACTTGAATCAATAAAGGTTCAAGTCCAAATGGGCCCACGGGGATTTGAACCCCGGATCTTCGCCGTGTAAGGGCGACGTCATAACCGACCTGGACTATGAGCCCAGAAACCTACCTTGTTAAAATCCATTTAAACTTTGAGACATAAGATAATCTAGAAATTTGATCAAAAAAGTTAGAATTACATGAATACTTGTAATTTTTTTTCTAGTCCCATCGGATTAGGACATGTAACTAGAGATATTGCAATTGTAAATAATTTTAAAAATATTTCAACAAACTTTGTAACTGGAAGTGGAGCTGCAAAAATTCTCAAAAATTTACATTTTACAGTTCAAGATGTATATGATCCTCCTTCATTTGTTGTTAAAAATGGCATTCTGAAGAATTCTGCAAAATGGCTCTGGAATTATTATAATTATTACAAAAAATGCAAAAATATCTCAGAGAATATTCTGCTAAATGATAATCCAAATTTAGTAATCAGTGATGAAGATTTTGCATCATTGACTGTTGCACAGGCAATGAAAATTCCAACAATATTGATTACTGATATCTTGGAAACTCATTTTACAAAAGGATTGGCATCATTAATTGAGAAAAAAATGAACCAATCTATGCAAGAAATTTGTAAAAAATGTGATCTAGTGATTCTTCCTGAATATGGCGACGATATTGATAATATCAAAAGAGTAGGACCAATTGTTAGAACAACAAATTATTCAAGAGATGAACTACGAAAAAAATTCTCATTTAGAGGAAAAACAATTGTTGTTTCCACAGGTGGAACAAATGCAGGATTGCTTCTAATTGAAAAGGCATTAGAATCTATTTCAAAAATTAATCAAGACATCAAAGTTATACTGGTATCTGGACCAGCAGTTACTAGAAAATTTGAAAATGTTGTAAATTTGGGATTTGTTGATAATTTACATGAGCTGATTTTTGCTTCAGATTTGTTAATCTCACTTGCTGGAAAATCAACAATAGACGAAGCAAATGCATATGGCACACCGGCAATATTTATTCCTATAAAAGGTCATTTTGAACAAGAAGACAATGCATTAGAGCAAGGATTTGTTTTTGATGATATTAACAGACTGGATACTCTAATTTTAGAAAAACTAGAAGAAAAGAGAAGTCAAATAACTACAGATGGTGCAAAAATTGCATCTAAAATTATTGAAAAGTTAATCTAGCAATCAAATGCTTAATAGAAGGCCACTGAATTTTGATAAGGTACTATGTCAAGACTAGTGATTGCCAAATTTGGTGGTAGTGCAATTGGCCCTGATGGTGCATTTATACCAAAAATCATTCAGCGTATCAATAATTTAAAAAAAAATTCCAAGGTTATTGCAGTTTTTTCTGCACCTCTTACTATATCAAATGGAAAAAAACGTTCACTAACTGATGTTATTTTAGAACAAGGAAAAAATGCAGAGAATGGGAAAAATCCATCTTTAGATGTTGTAAAATCTGCTTATCAGAAAATTCTTGAAATGGTAAATTCCGAAAACAAGGAAAATTGTAAAAATATTATTAATTCTAATCTAGAAAAGACACAAAAAGCGCTTGATGAAGCATTCAATTCAAAAGAATTTGTTGATGAAGTTCGATCAAAGGCTTTGGCATTTTCTGGAGAAATTTTAATGTCTCATGTAATGAACTACATTCTGAAGAGCAATGACATAAAATCTAATTCTGTAGAATTCCATGATTGGCCAATAATTACAGATAATAATATAGAATCAACTAATTTTCTCGTCTCTAAATCTAGAGAAAATATGGATAAAATCACACAACTAGTAGATCAAAATGAAGTAGTTGCTATGGGAGGATTTATCGGAAAAACCGTTGATAATATTACAACTACATATGAGCGTGGGGGATCAGATAGAACGGCAGCAGATCTTGGAATATTATTTCACAAAAAATATGAAACAAGTATAGATTTTGAGAAAGACAGTGCAGTAGTATCTGCAGATCCAAAAATTGTAGAATCTGATCTAAGAGAAGTTTCTCAATTATCATACAATGAAGCAAGACTGGCAGGAATGTTTGGAATGAAAATTTTAGATCCTATTGCGATAAAAGAAATTGTAGAAAATGGCATAGACCTACCAATAATTATCACAAATATGAATAATCCTGAAAAAATTACTACTATTAAGAGAACATTGGATGAACAAAAAGGACATCCAATCAAATTAGTCACAGGAAAAGAAAATTGCGCAATCTTTAGAATTGAGACTAGCTCCGTTCAAAAATTGTTAACATCATTAGAAAAAGACAAACGTTACAGTGAGTTTGTAATATTGTCACCATTCACAAAAGATGGAATGGAGTTCTCTAGAATTTTATTTTTGGATGGAGATTATGTTAAGAGAAATGAAAAATATTTGTTGGGATTTGATTCACTTGCAACAATAACATACAACCGAGGTGTAATTACACTAATCGGAGATGAGATGTGGAGAGTTCAGCAAGTCGCATCCCGGACAAGTGCAAAAATTGGTAATGTTGGATTAAATATATTGAATATGGATGCACAAGAAGAAACTTCTCGAATTATTATTGTTATAGAAGATGCAGATGATAACATAAAAACTGCCATCAAAGCAATTCATCAAGAGATTTCAAAAATCAATTTTATTTAGTGAAAGTGTGGCGTACGGGCTTTTACACCTGTAAGCGCCATCGAGGGTTTGTTCTTGGACCATTATCTAGATTCAGTCCGGGCGTTACCCTAAACACGCGATACTATATGTTGTAATTTCTAGTATATAGAGCTGATCTATATAGATAATTTACATACGCTCAGATACGTACCATAATGCAATTCCTACTCCCAATATTGCATACCATTTTAGATTTTTCTTGTTCATGAAAATATTTGCTGAGCCTAGATCCTCATCCTTGTATGTAGTTAAACGAATTTTCCTCATCTCAAAAGCCTGACCGACTAATCCCACCACTAGAAGAATAATTGACACAAAACCCAAGGTCCATTCCATAGTGTAATTCATTGTTTATCTGATATTTACTTTACAATAAGGCAAATACGTAAAAAAGATAATTCTTTAAATTAGCAGTGTTTTTTTCGACTCCTATGAATGAAGTTGGTAAAATATGGATGAATGGAAAACTTGTACCATTCAAAGATGCCAAAGTCCATGTACTGACTCATGCATTACACTACTCCACATCAATCTTTGAAGGGATTCGATGTTACAATACCCCTAGTGGTTCGGCAATATTTCGATTACCAGAACATATTGACAGATTCTTCAAATCTGCAAAATTATATTCAATGAAAATGCAATTTACAAAAAAAGAAATTACAGATGCAATAATTAAAACTGTCAAAGCTAGCGGACTTAAAGAATCATACATTAGACCGCTGGCATATTATGGCTATGGAACTATGGGATTAACTCCTACTGCAAATAAGGTAGATGTTTCCATTGCATGTTGGGAGTGGAAGATGGGTGAATCAAAAGCAGGTAAATTCTCTGGAGCAAAATGTAAAATGTCAAGCTGGATGAAAATTGATTCAAGATCTCAACCCATGCAAGCAAAAGCTGCATCAAATTATGCAAATGCTGCACTTGCAAGAATGGAAGCATTAGATAATGGTTATGATGAAGCCATCATGTTAAATTCAAATGGTAAAGTTGCAGAAGGAAGTGCCGAAAACATATTTGTTGTGAAAGATGATATTATTCAAACACCACCACTTTCAGCAGGTGGATTAGAAGGAATTACAAGAGATAGTGTAATACAAATCATTGAAGAGAATAGCGGGTTTGTAATTGAGAGAGATCTCGAAAGAGATGATCTTTACGCTGCTGATGAAATTTTTATGACTGGAACAGCGGCTGAGGTAAAATCAGTAACTCAGGTAGATCAAGTGAAAATAGGGAATGGAAAGATGGGCAACATCACCAAAGCACTTCAAAAGTCATTTTCTGATGTGGTAATGGGAAAAGATGAAAGATTCTTACCTTGGTTAACATTCATCTGACTTTCCACGAAGTTTTTTACCCACAAAATTGATTAAAAATCATGGATTCCTGTACCCCTGGTGAAACTCATGAAATCTGTTGGTTCTGCAGAAAGGGGCGTCACGAAGATTGCATGAAAGAAATTCCAACACAAGGCAAATCAGATGGTCCACATGATTGTACTTTTGATACACAACTTATTCCATGTCAATGTCCGCATTGAATAATTAGTATCAAATACAGCTTGGTTTGAATAATTTTGTGAATTACAACAAGGAATTTTGGGACAATTATACTAATGAAAATGAAGCACGATATAATGAAGAGTTTTCCAAATACACCCGAGATTTAGCTACTTCTTTACATTGTACAAGTATACTTGAGATAGGATGCGGTACTGGAATCGATTTAAGACTTTTTCCTGACACTTTTCAAATTTATGGAGTTGATCTTAATGACAATGCATTAGATATTGCAAAAGGAAAGATGCCATTTGCAAATTTTAAGAATGCAAATATTGTTGATTTACCCTTTGAGAGTTCTTCAATTGATTTTGTTTTTACACATCAATTATTGAATTATTTAGATGATGATACATTAGACAAAGGAATTGCAGAAATGTATAGAGTTGCTAGAAAATATATTATGAATTGTGAAAAATTTGAAGAAACAGAAAAAAAGATAGATGAAAATCATAAATTTCGAAATGTCTACAAAAGATGGTTAAACTACAATGTACGAATTGTAAGCAATGTGGATATGCATGAAGACATAGACCCTGATAAATCTAGATTTACTCTATTAAAGAAATTATAAACTAAATCATAATTTCTTTAAACTAAAACAACTAGAAATACTTGGAAAACATAAGAACTTAGCAACAATTACTATAACATGAATTGTTTTTCAACCTGTCATTCCGCTATGCAGAACAAAGGCTTTTCGTTGCAATCAATACGTCAAAATAATATTTAATCTTAATCTGGTTTTTACTTGATGACAACAAACAGAACTGTTTTCTAAAAAGCATACAAATTCTGTACTGACAAAAATCCCAATAGCTGCTATGATTAGTATTGGCAAAACTATTTGTCCTATATTCTTTTATGATGCTCTAAAATAATTTATATCACGCAGTTCTTAAAGTACGATTGAACAATCTATACATGAAAACATAGATGTTAGAGAGACTTCAAGCAATGATGTTTCTATTATTCTTGAATTGCTTTATGAACTTGGACGTCCAAAACCACAAAAAGACTCTGATGTCAAATCCTTTAGAAAACTAGTAAAAAAATACATTACTGATTTTGATAAAAATTATTCTTGTGCAACGTTATGATACTGAAATAATTGCAATGGTAAGCATAATTTTTCTGTCAAGACTTAATCAAAATTCTTTGGAATTGTACATTCCAGAATTAATTGTTCGTAAAGAATTCCAGAATCAAGGAGTGGGAAAAAGATAATCAATTCTTGTATATCTATTGTAAAAGAGAAAAAATGTCATAGAATTAGGCTTGAATCTGGCAATCAACGAAAGGAATCATAAGTTCTATAAGAAATTAGGATTTGAGTCATCTGGTCTTTCTCTTACAATGGCTCTGAATTAAAATTATTTGGTTTTTTAATAATTGAATGTTAATTATTTTTACTAAACAAATTTTATCGCACCATATCCTACAACCGAGTCTGTATTTCCTGATACATCTCCACTTGTTGCATAACTAAGAAGTACTCCTTTTGTTGCACCTAAATTCTTACACGCAATAATTGTAGATGCAATTGCACCAAACCCACATGCTGTTACTCTTTTTTCTCTTAGTACTTGATAAAATTGTTCTACGTCCATGTCCAAAATGGGCTCAATCAATGCTTTGTCTTGAAGATGAGCAAAAGAATTCTCTTCATAATGTGTAAAATCTGATGAGGCAACAATAATAGAATCTTTCTTTTTTGCAATTTCAGACATTGCATTTCCTACATCTCTTGCAGTTTCCAAATCTTGTGAAAGTAAAATTATTGGAAGTATTTTAAATTCATTTGAAAGTAGCGATTGCAACATTGGAATTTGTACTTCTAAACTATGATCTTGTGAATGTGAATAATTGTCAATATCAATTACATTGCATTTTTCTGCAATCTCTTGAGCAGAATCTGAATCTACCTCAACTAATCCCAATGGCGTCTTCCAATTTGCATCAAACATAGTTGCAACATTTTTTCCAACTCCAAAATGATTTGGTCCTATAATAATCACAAGTTCAGGGTTTTGTAATGATATGGCATTGTAAGAATGACATGCAGTAGGTCCAGAATATACATATCCTGCATGTGGACATATAACTCCGTAGACCTGTTCAGATGATTCTTTGATTTGTTTTCTTGGACCATATTTATGATCGAAACAATATTTTATCATGTTTTTTAGTTCTTCTTTTTTATCTGGATAAAATTGTCCTGCAACAACTGGCTCTCTAATCAATATTTCCTATTACCCATTATTTTATAAAAAATCATTAGATGATTCTCGAATGATTTTACCATTTGGGGACTCTTCTTTAAATATTACTCCTTCAAATCTAGACACTTTGGTTGTTTTGTCTTTCCAAGTGTCTTTATCAAGTCCAGCTTTTTCACACGCGAATTCAAGAAATTCTTTGACATTCCAACCATATTCTGTTGGAACTTGTGGTAAAAGCAAGCCTGATGTGTAAGCATTTTCTACAATTAACCCGTCTCTGCCGACTTTAATCATTGAAAGATACTCATTTGGATGATCAGCAATGAGCTCAATGGGTGGGGTGAGTACAGTTACCTCAAAAATAATCTGATCTAATTCCTCAACATCAACTGGTGTGAATCGAGGATCTTGTGTAGCAGCAGAAATTGCGGCATCAACTAACCCATCAGCCAATTTTTTGACTGGAATTGGATATCCTATACATCCTCTTAATGCATTTCTTTTGTTAATTGTAACAAAAACTCCTGATTTATAGTCAAATTTTGAATTAAACTCCAAGTCATTAATTTTTGAATTATTTTCTAGATATCTTTCAACTGCTTTTCTTGCCATCTTGACTAATTTTTTTCCATCATCATTGGAAATTTGATTGATTTTCTTCACACTTGTTAAATATGTAAAAACACAATAAAAAATGTTGACAAATATTCTTGGAAAAGAAGCCGAATTATATGAAAAACTTCCAAATGACAAAGTAAAGTGTACTGCTTGTGCACGATATTGTGAGATTGGTAAGGGACAGATTGGTTTATGTGGAATTCGTGGCAATGAGGATGGTAAGCTACAGCTATATGCATATGGAAAAGTAATTTCAGGTCACGTTGATCCAATTGAAAAAAAACCTTTGATACATTATTGGCCAGGAAGTAAAGTGTACTCTATTGCAACAACTGGATGCAATTGGCTCTGTAAATATTGTCAAAACTCCGATATTAGTCAGAGACGTAAAGTTGAAGGAATTGATATGACTCCTGATGATGTTGCAAATACTGCAGTCAAATATGGTGCACATGGAATCGCATATACATACAACGAACCATCTATTTTCATAGAGTTTGCACGTGATTGTGGTATTGCTGCAAGAAAAAAAGGATTGTTCAACGTTTTTGTCTCAAATGGATATGATACTCCTGAATCAGTTTCAATGATGAATGAATTTCTTGATGGAATTACCGTGGATTTCAAAGGAAATGCAGAGAAAGAATTCACAAGAAAATTCATTGGTGTGCCTGATCCTCAACCAATTTTTGATACATTGTTAGAAATTCGAGACAAAACAAAAATTCACATTGAAATCACTGATCTGATTGTACCCAAAGTAGGAGATAGTGTAGAACATGCCAAAAAACTCTCAAAATTCATCCTGGATGAATTTGGACCAGAAATGCCCATTCACTTTTTGAGATTTCACCCTGACTATAAAATGATGGAGTATCCTAGTACTCCAATTGAGACTTTAGAAAAACATTATCAGATTGCAAAAGATCAAGGATTGAGATACGTGTATTTAGGAAATGTTCCTGGACACAAATGGGAGCATACGTATTGTTCTGAATGCAATGAAATAGTTGTAAATCGTTATGGATTCAGTATTCGTGGATGGTATCTTGATGAAAAAAACTGTTGCAAATTTTGTGGAAATAAAATTCCTATAGAGGGAAAATTACAGGAAGGATACAAAGAAGATCGTTTTCAGTTTGTTTCTTGATTTTATAATCAAATAATTTTCAAGTGAAATTATCTGAATTATCATTTTACAGTAACTGAAGCATTGGCCCATGGATGAATCATGCAAAAATAGGCATACTCTCCTGCCTCATTGAATGTATGTGAAAAAGTTTCATTAGACATTATCAATCCACTATCAAACAATCCATCTGGACCATCAACAATATTTCCACTAGTCACTGTATGTGATGATGAATCATTATTTTTCCAAATTAATTCAGCACCTGTAAAAATTATCAATGATGGTGGATCATAACAAATACCGTCTTTTTCACAACCTGGAACAGATGTACCCGATGGTATGCTGACTAATCTTGCAGGTAGTTTTGATGAAGATAATTCTTTAGCTGCTTGACCCATTTCCTTTACTTGTTCAGACACTTGTTTGGTTTTCTCATATGTCTTCTCTACTATTTCCTTGCCTGATTCTGATATTTTGAGTTTTTCTGTTGTTTCTTTAATTGATGTAGTTGTTTTTTCAATACTTGGTGAAATATCTAAAGAGATTCCTGCCACGTCAGTTAATAAAAATCCTAAAGCAACTGCTACTACTACAGATGTAACTATTATGCCCATTTTATCCATAGATGTCAATAGAATTTTGCTATAATCTAGCTAGAAAAAACAATAATTCAATTATCATTAGTGAGAATTAACAAAAATTAGTAACCATGACTTTGTTTAATTAAACATTAACAACTATTTGCCTCCGCCAAAGAACTGAAAGATCTGTCTTCTCTCATAAATTGCCACTGAAATTAAAATTATTAATCCTATAATCAGACTAATATCTTCAGAAAATAATTTTGCAGACATTTCCCAAATGCCTCTCCAAAACAAAACTAAGCCTACACCAGTAAATAAAAGAAGAAGTGTACGTTTTGTAAAAATATTCTCTTTCAAGTTAGTTGATTCTCTTAATTTGGTATTTAGATATTTTTGGATTAAAATTAGAGTTAATTTTCAAATGTGAGAACTTTGAATTAGTTTAACTATCAAGACTGGTATATTTCATCATGAGAGATGATGTTTTTTGTCATTGTGGCTCGTGTGGACATGAAAAGACTGATGAGTGTTATACAAAACAATGCTCTTGTTGTTTGAGTGACCATCAGGGTGCTTTTGGTAAAAATAAATGATTAAGAAAAAAATTAACAAAATATTGGTCGCACTTGATGGGTCAAAAAATTCTCAACATGTATTAGATATGGGAATTTTTTTGGCAAGAAAATCTGATACTAAACTAATGGGCATAACTATCGTCTCAAATATCCCAAAAAAATATCATCATTTGAGTTATCCTGAAAAGCCTGTTTTGCTAGCTGCAGATAAAATGATGGAATCTGCTAAGAAAAAATGTGCCCAGAACGGAATTTTATTTGAAAAAAAAATTGACTTTGGAAATCCTGGACCTAAAATTACAAAATTTGCAGAATCATTGAATTTTGATATTATAATAATCGGAACAAGGGGAATGAGCGGAATCAAGGAAAAAATTCTTGGAAGTGTGTCTAATCATATTATACACAAATCATCTGTTCCAGTAATGATTGTAAAATAATATTGCGAAAATTGATCATTTTACAATAAGGATAGAGCAAGGTGAATTATTTACTATTTTATTTGAAACACTTCCAAGAAAGAGCCTTGCAGCTTTACCTAGACCTTTGTTACCCATAATTATCATGTTACATTGCTCTTTTTTTGCAAGTTTTATAATTTCTGTTGAAACATTACCCTCTTTCATAACTATTTTTGAATCAACCCCTTGCTTTGTGGTTGTTTCTTTTCCTTTAGTCAAAACTTTATTTCCAAATTTTCTTAAAATTTCAAGATATTCTTTTCTATCTAATAGATTAATTGGAATTGTTTTTTCAACTACATACAAAAGTATCAAACGAGATTGGTAATTTCTAGCCATTTCACATGCATGTATGAGAGCTTTTTCTGAATATTTTGAACCATCAAGGGGAACTAAAATATTCATGTAGAGTGATTTTTTCATGTTAGAACAAACATTGGTCCATATTTAATTAAACTCTTTCACTAAATTAATCTGGCACCAATTTATCAAAAACTCTCATTTGAGTTTACTGATCTCTATGCGAACTTCTTTGAATTCTTTCTCCATTTTTCATTTTTGGTTTGTGAAATTGAACTATCACATAATTACTGAATAATTAAAAATTCTTTATTTTTCAATGATGAAAAATAATTGGATTCATTCATCCTATTTTACAACAACTTTTACTTTGAAGGCCTCTTGCAATCCAATAAATGGAAAAAATTAAAACTCCTGCAGAAATAAATTTCAATTCTAATCCTTGCATCGGAAATAATGATAATCCTCCTACTGCACCTAAAATTACAGCTAGTGGAGCAGTACATGCAGGACATCCTGGAGTAAATGCTGCAAATGCGCCTCCCAAAACGGTTGATGAATTACCCTTGATGGAATTCATCATTCTCATTCTTTTTATTTTAAATGCCATCATTGCAAAATTGATCCCTGCCAAAGCTGAAACAATAATTGTTAATCCGACTGATGCAATGATGTGATATGGCATTAACTCCATTGTAATATCCAAATGAGATGTTAACATTGACATTGTCAAGAAATAATAGATTATTCCTAATCCTAGACTGCTAATTATGGCAATTGTGGCATATCTCCTAGTTGTAAGTACATTTGAAATTAGCTGTAATTTGCTTACCAAGTAGAATGATTTATCATTCATCATATTTTAACTATTTATCAACCAAAGATTCTTAGCCACAAAAGAATCAATAAATATATGGCTGAATTCTCTTTTGAAGAAAAAACCATCCTTGTTCAATATGCTATTAAAAAATTTGAAAATGAAACAACAGTCCTTGAAAAATTAAAAAATATCTTACCTGAAAAAGACATTCAGAGAAATATTGATACTCTTATAGGAACTCAAAGAGTAAGACGAATTGGTCCTGAAAATATTCAAAACAACGAAAGTCACACTGAACTGCCTGAACTTCCAGAAAACCTAAAATCCATCATTGAAAATCTTTAATCTAAAAATTCTTAAATCCTTCTAATTGTAGATTTCATATGAATAAGTTTATTTTATTATCAAGCGTTTTGGCTTTAACAATTATTTTGTCTTTTTCTGTAGATTCAGCTTTTGCTCATCCACATTCGGGTCATATTTTGATCAATAATCATACTCATCAACCACAAACCGAGATTATTCCAATAAATTCGATGATTGGACTAGAAAAATCAACAGTTTTCTTCCATGCCCCTCAAGAAAATACATTGCCATGGGGGTTTGTTGAAGGAAAAGTTGCAAATCATGTTGAAGGATATCCTGTAATAATTCAAATCTTCAAAAACAATCATGCTGTTCACTTTGCACAAACTAATATTGGAGAGAATGGTGTTTACGAATACAAATTCAGGGTATTAAATTATGACAAAACCCATGCCACCAAAATATTTGAAGGTGATTATTCAGTAAAGATTTTCAAAGTTGTGTATCTTAATCAGGAAAATCTAATTTAAAATCCGCGTAGACCTTGTGGACGCACAATCTCTGGATGCTGTTTCATCCATTCTACTTTCTCAATCATTTCTTGCTTGTCTTGAGGAAAAGTTCCCTTGATAGTATATGCATTTGAACCGTGATTTGCTCTGAAAACAATCTCATCTTTTGTATTGATCAGACTTAACAAGTCATGAAGCTCATCTAATGATTCATCATCATTAATTCTGATAAATTCACCATTATACTTTTCAAGAAATTCTTGTTTAATTCCATTCTCCAAATATAGGGTAAGGGCACCTACATAATTAGGCGAGCATGCACTAATAACTTCAGCAGTTCCTTTGATGTGTTCTTTTGAATATTTCTTTCCTCCTAATCCCAAAATTACCATACATGACATGGTATATCCTGCTTCTTTTGCTTTGTTAACTGATTTGATGATTGTTTGTGCAATAGCTCCTTTTGTTACTTTTTTTAAAACAATATCTGAACCACTTTCAATTCCTAAATATAACATGTCTAAGCCTGCTTCATTCATTTTCTTTAATTCTTCAGATGATTTTTTTAGAATGTTCATTGGCATTGCATAGCAGGAAATTCTTTCAAGATTCACAAATTTCTCTTTAATGTATTTTACAACTTTTATCATATAATCAGAGTCAAGATTCAACGCATCTCCATCTGCAAGAAAGACTCGTTTAGTATTTGGAAGGTAATTTGCCATCATGTCAATTTCAGCTTTGACATCATCCCATGGTCTTTCTGCATACTCTTTTGATCTATACATATCACAAAAAGAACATTCGTTAAATGAACAACCTAATGTAACTTGAAAAATTAATGATCTAGCTTCGGACGGTGGTCTGTATAACGGCGCATCATAATTTAACATCATATCTTTCAAAAGAATTTACTTGATTCTGTTTTTATACTTTCTATTTTGACTCAATCACAAAATACCTTTTAGTGGTAATTCAGAAGAAATTCATAACTTATGGCAAATGATCCTGATGCAAAAAGACTGCTTTGGTTTGTTTTTGCGGGTTCACGTGGAGGATTAAATCGATTAAAAATAATATCAAAATTAAAGGAAAAACCATTCAATACTAATCAACTAGCAAAAGAGATGAATTTGGATTACAAAGCAATTCAACATCATATTAGGGTTCTTGAAAAGAATAACATGATAAACAAAATTGGAGAAAAATATGGTGTTGCATACTTTATCTCTAGCTTTCTTGAAGTAAACATGGAAACATTTGAAGAAATTGAAGCAAAATTGGACAAAAGTAAATAAAAGCTGTAAAGGAGTTTTTGACTAAATGGAAACTACTTCTCTAATCTTATCTGTTGTTTCAATTGCAAATATGGGAATATTGGGAATTTTAATTGCAATTTTTGGTAAGATGTATGGTAAGACACGTGCACAGCTTCCATTAGGTATGATTGTAGTTGCAGGCATGTTATTTTTGCATAATGTTATTGGTTCTCTTGCATATTTCTCAATGGAGGAGATTTTCTCTCATGAAATATTCCCATATATGTTAGGAGTGGGGATTGCAGAACTTGCAGGATTATTGATATTTCTCAAAATTACTTTAGATTGAGTTTAATTGTAATAGGCAAAATTAAAAAAATGTGTTACAAGAGTATCTAAGGCTTAACAAAAATATTCTAATCGCATTTACAGCATCAATCGTTATTTCTGCATTAATAGCACAAATTTTATCTGAACAGACAGATTATCTAAATACAACATATACCACAATTGCAGATTATGTGATCTATTTTTCAGTTTTTAGCGGATTATTTTATTTCGACAATAGGAAAAAATATCGTTTAGCTTCTGGGCGTACTAATACTACAAAACTAAAGAATGATCTTAAAAAATTGGTGACATCACTTGGAATTGCAGAAATTGTCTATACAGTCATTAGATGGATTTTACAGTATTATTTCTTGACAATTAATTATGATCCATACTTGGCATCAATTGCATCACAAGGAATATCAACAATAATTTACATGATAGTAGTTAATCTAAGTGTGAAGATTACGAGGTTGTACAAAGATGGGAATTAGTGTTTACGTGGATGGTTCTGGAGGTTCTAATGGAGGATTTGGATTTTTTGTAAAAGAAACCGGAGAGTCATTCTATGAAAAAAAACCGGAAATCACAAATAATCAGGCTGAATATATGGCAATAATTTCTGCGTTAAACAAATTTGTTGATTCCAATGACAAAATTACCATTTTTAGTGATTCCAAAAATACGGTAAACCAGCTTAATCATGAATTTGCGATTAATAATGAACAACTTCGAGATCTTGCCCGTCAAGCTTGGAATGTTATGGGGAGATTTTCTAATCTTTCAATCGTTTGGATTCCACGAAAAGAAAATCTAGCAGGAAAGATGCTAGGAAGCTAAAAACATAGAGATCAGAAATTTCTATGAATAACTTTATTATACAAAATCCTTAGATTCAATTTATCATGACAGAATCTGTAATTTTATCCCCAAAATCAATTGCCGTCATTGGGGCGTCTGACAAAAGAGGAAGTGTAGGAGCTACTATCACCTCTAATATTATGAATGGTTTCAAAGGTTCAGTTTATCCAATTAGTCCATCACGAGAAACAGTGTTTTACAAAAAAGCATACAAGAGTGTTTTAGATGTTCCAAAATCAATTGATCTTGCAGTTATTGTAATCAAAAATACACTAGTTGCACCTGTCTTAGAAGAATGTGGTAAAAAGAAAATCAAGGGAGTAATTATCATTACAGCAGGTTTCAAAGAAGTCGATGAAGAAGGAGCAAAACGAGAACAAGAACTAAAAGATATTGCTAAAAAATATAAAATTCATGTCATTGGACCAAACTGTCTTGGTGTAATGAACCTTGACCCAAAAACAATGATGAATTCTACATTTCTTAAAGTTACACCAAAGTCTGGAAAAATTGCACTTGTATCTCAAAGCGGTGCCATATGTGCCGCATTAGTCGAAGACGCTAGCGCACAAGGAATAGGTTTCTCAGCAGTTGTAAGTCTTGGAAATAAAGCTGCAATGAGTGAAGTTGATGTTCTAAAGATTCTTGCAAACCATAAACAAACAGAAGTTATTGTAATGTATCTTGAAGACATGGGAGATGGCCAAGAATTTCTCAAAGTTTGTAAAAATATTACTAAAAAACTCAAAAAACCTGTTCTTGTGCTTAAATCCGGACGCAGTCCCGAAGGTGCGAAGGCGGCAATGTCTCATACTGGAGCCTTGATGGGTTCAGATGAAATCTATGATGCATTACTAAAACAATCTGGTGCAATACGAGTTGATACCATGGAAGAACTCTTTGATTATGCGACTGCATTTTCAAAACAACCACTTCCAACAGCAGGTGGTTTAGTTATTGTATCAAATGCAGGTGGACCTGCAATTATTTCTACTGATGCTTGTTCTAAAGCAGGAATTAGAATGGCTAAAATTGATAGTATTCGTCCAAAGATTGATGAGGTCATTCCTCCTTGGGGAAGCTCTAGAAATCCAGTAGATATCGTAGGTGATGCTGATTTTAATCGATTCCACAATGTTTTGGACAGAGTTCTAAAACATCCCAAAGTTGGCTCTGTTATTACCATGTGTACTCCTTCTGGAACTCTCAATTATGACAAACTAGCAGAAGTTATTGTAGACATGTCGAAAAAATACAAAAAGACAATGCTTGCTAGCTTGATGGGATTAGATGAAGGAATTACCAATAGAGAAATTTTATCCAAAGGAGATGTCCCATATTACACGTACGCTGAAGGAGCAATTAGAACTTTAGCTGCAATGATAAAATTTGCAATTTGGGTAAATACTAAAGAAGGAAAAATTACAACATTTAAAGTAAACAAAGCAAAAGCAAAAAAGATTTTTGACAAAGTGAAAAAAGAAAAAAGACCAAATCTTCTAGAAGAAGAAGGGCAAGAAGTTCTTAAAGCATATGGATTACCATTACCACAAAGCGCACTTGCTAAAAATGAAACAGAAGCAGTAAAGATTGCAAAGAAAATTGGCTATCCTGTTGTAATGAAGATTGCATCACCACAGATTATTCATAAATCTGATGCTGGTGGTGTTAAAGTAAATCTTACAAACGATGAAGAGATCAAAGATGCATTCAAAACAATTATCAAAAATGCTAAAAAATACAACAAGAATGCTGAGATTAAAGGGGTTTTGATTGTTGAGATGGTGAAAGGTGGCAAGGAACTAATCATTGGTTCAAAACTTGAACCAGGTTTTGGCCCTGTGATAATGCTTGGAATGGGAGGAATATATGTAGAAGTTTTAAAAGACGTTACATTCAAACTTGCGCCAGTAACTGATGTTGAAGCTGATGACATGATTGCCTCAATAAAAACTCAAAAACTACTACAAGGTGTTAGAGGTGAGAAACCATCTGATATTGCAAAACTCTCTGAATGCATTCAGAGATTGTCTCAACTAGTTTCTGACTTTAAAGAAATTAAAGAATTAGACATGAATCCGGTCCTTGTTATGGAAAAGGGCAAAGGTTGTCGTATTCTTGATGTCAGAATTGGACTCTGATCGCAATTCATTCCTAAAATTTACTCGTGCAGTTCTAGAATATTTATACAACATCAAAACCAATAGTATTAGATGGCAAATGTCTTGAAGACGATTAGGACAGGTAATGATTACATTGAAAGTCTCAGGGGTAGAGATCTCAAAATTTACCTGTTTGGTGAACTTGTACAAGAACCAGTAGATCACCCCATGATTAGACCCTCAATAAATGCAGTTGCTGAAACTTATGATCTTGCAGTACGTGAAGAAGAACTAGCTTCTGCAAATTCATCTCTTACTGGATTGAAGGTTAACCGATTTTTACACATTGCAGAAAGTGCACAAGATTTGGTTTTACAAAATAAGATGCAAAGAAAACTAGGGCAAAATACTGGAACATGTTTCCAGAGATGTGTTGGAATGGACGCAATGAATTCTTTACACTCTACTACATTTGAAATTGATGAGAAACATGGAACAGATTATCATAAAAGATTTTTAGAATTTGTAAAAATGGTTCAAAAAGAAAATCTAGTAATCGGTGGTGCTATGACTGATCCTAAAGGAGATAGAAGTAAAGGACCTGCTGAACAAGATGATCCAGATCTATTTACAAGAATTGTAGATAAAGATGAAAAAGGAATCTATGTTTCTGGTGCAAAAGCACACCAAACTGGTTGCATTAACTCACATTGGATTCTTTTGATGCCCACAATTAGACTAACAGAAAATGATAAAGATTGGGCAATAGTTGGAGCAATTCCTGCTGATGCAAAAGGTGTCACTTACATTTATGGTAGACAGTCTTGTGATACTCGAAGTATGGAAGAAGGTGACATTGATGATGGTAATGCAAAATTTGGTGGACAAGAAGCACTAATTATTCTAGATAGAGTGTTTATTCCATGGGATAAAGTTTTCATGAATGGAGAATATGAATTTGCATCTATGTTAGTAGAACGTTTTACATGTTATCATAGACGTAGTTATGTTTGTAAAACAGGGCTTGGAGATGTGCTAATAGGTGCTGCAGCAACAATCGCAGATTACAATGGAGTTCCAAAGGTATCTCATATCAAAGACAAAATTATTGAAATGACTCATCTTAATGAGACCATTTTTGCAGCAGGTATTGCATCCTCACATCAAGGACATAAGATGAAATCTGGTGTGTATCTAAATGATGATATGCTTGCTCAAGTTTGTAAACATAATGTTACTCGATTCCCATATGAAATTAGTAGACTTGCACAAGACATTGCAGGTGGTCTAGTAGTAACACTTCCCTCTGAAAAAGACTTTAGACATCCAGAAGCAGGACCACTACTAAAAAAATACCTAGCAGGAAGAAAGGGTGTTGATGTCGAAAATAGAATGAGAATATTAAGATTAATTGAAAACATGACTCTTGGTAGAAATGCAGTTGGTTATCTGACAGAATCTATGCATGGTGCAGGTTCTCCTCAAGCACAAAGAATACAGATTCAAAGACAGATGCAAGTAGGATACAAAAAGAATCTAGCAAAGAATCTTGCAGGAATTAAAAATGATATTGAAGAACTACATGAGCATTCTGAATATTTTAATCGAGTCTTCAAAACAAAAGAATCTGTTCTCTAGACTTTTTTTAAATCCAATCTTTTTAATTCTACGTGACAACATTGAAGACACTGCAACATACCTGTCAAGATTCATCAAAATATGCCTACGATAACCTCTGACTCAATCAACAAATGATAAAATCTATAATGATGACAGCAATGGAGTTATTCCAATCTTTACTGCTTCTCTGAAAACAAGATTCTTTCCATGTCTGTAATTGTTGGCGAGAATGAATAGTAGAATTGGTTAAATCATGTCATAAATGATTCTACTCTTGAAACTGATAATTTCTGAGGATCCTTTTTTAGTAAATTTGATTTAATAATACTACCAAACAAACAGGACGATCTATTGCTTTGTTCTAAGGCATATGTGAACCTGTTTGTCTGAATTTTAACAAATCTGACTCATTCTTTCTCTTTTGTATCTTTTTTCCTTCCTTCAATAGATTTGTCTGTGTCTTCAGCATCTTTTTCTATATCTTCTAATTTTTTCGCATGTTCAGAATATTCTATATCTTTTTCTATTTTATCCATATCTGACAATTCCTTACTGATATCATCATTTTCTGAATCTAATGGATCAGTGAACGTGAGTTCTTTTTCACTTTTCTTTTTTGTCATCTGTTTAACAACCATGATGCCTATGACAACTGCAATAATGACATAGTTGATTGGTGGTTTTAACAACTGTGTAACATATCCAACTTGTGGAATGGTATACGCTACTTTTCCAATGTATTCTTCTTCAGTAATTGGAAAATCGGTTCCAGGAATGGATGCAGGATTTGCATCCCCTTTTGTTCTAATTGTTTTGGGATCCTCATCAATAATCGATGCAACTCTATGCACAATCACTCGATTGTGATCAGATGGCCGATTAAATACAATAATGTCTCCTATTTCAATATCTTCAAATGGTTCATGTCCTTGTACTACTAATACATCGTATACTTGTAAAACTGGAATCATACTTCCACTTGCAACGACATAAAATGGATTTTGTGTTCCAAAAGCAACTTGTAATCCTATCCAAATAACTAAAACTCCAACACCAACAATGATTATATCCTTAATGACTCCTTTAGAGATGGATCTTTTTGCCAATTATATTATCGCCTTAGTGTCATTGATTAAATTTACTAACTAGATCTTCGTTCCACATTCTTCACAGAATTTGGAACCATCTTTATTCCCAAAACCACAATTAGAGCATTTTCCAGGCTGAGATACTTCTTCAGGATTTCCCAAAAGAATTACTTCTCCAATCTTTTTGATATTGCTCCATGGGATGCTGCCTTCAGTACCATCATTTTTAGTAACAACTAGAACCATTGATTGTGTAGAATCAATTCCCACTTGTTTTGCAGTTCCAACCTTGTTAGCATTTTCATCATATACTCCTCTTCCTTCAATTGAACTGACAGATGTCGCTGGACCTGGTTGTGTTACTGTTTCTTGTGTAACTTGCATTTCAGATTCTACAACTTGTGGTGCATTTTCAACTGCAGGTTCTAATGGTTTTGCAACTCCAACATCGCCAGCTTCATCTTGTTTTCTGAATTCTCTATATTCTGCTATTGATGCATTACAGGAATTACAAATGTATTGTCCTTTTTCATATAGGATGAGATTTTCTGCAACCTCTTCATTGGGATTTTCAAATTCTATTTTTGGAGAACCTTCAAATTCTTTTTCACAGGTATTGCAAAAATGTTTAGTAATTTTTTCAGCTTCTAACCTTCCGATTGGCGCCAAAAACAGATCTGGCCCACCTAGGTTGCCTTTCATCTGCTGTTCATCTGTAACTGTGGCCATAACATAACCACCAGAACCTCGTAACTTCTTTAATCTAAGTTCTGAACTCATGTCTGGGTTTTGTCAAAACGTCATTTAAGTATATATCAAATTTTATTCTACAACAAAAAATATGGTGTAAATTCTGGTGAACGTTTTTAGGTATGTTTAATTCAATATGATTACAATGGGAATTACTCAAATTTCAGATGCAAAATCATGGGAAATCGATGTGATAAACTCTGACATCCCTGTATTTGTAGACTTTTGGGCCGAATGGTGTGGTCCATGTAGAATGGTAGGTCCAGTAGTTGAAGAATTGGCTAATGACTATGATGGCAAAGTAAAATTTGTCAAGGTTAATGTTGATGAAGCCAATGAATTGGCATCTAAATACAATGTCTTTAGTATCCCAACCTTAATCCTCCTTAACAAAGGTGAAATAGTTAGCCAACAAGTAGGTGCAGCTTCTAAAGAATCATACAAAAATATGATTGATAGAGCACTTCAATAAACTCGAACACGTTTTCCTCTTTTTTGATCCTAAAGTAATTAATATTCCAAAAATTGAGTGTGAATATGTCATTTGGTGAAGTAGACACTCTAAACATGTTATTTGATAAACTACAAAGTTTGTTTGATGAATCTCAGGGTTACTATGAATCATTTCTTGATACAAATAACATGTACAAAAAAGGTCTACTCAGTGACAAAGAATTCTTTCAAAAATTGGGTGATTACACAGTGGCATATTCTGCATTAGAATTTCTTGCAATCAAAGTAATATTTGAAATGAAAAAATCACTTGGTACAGGTACCGGAAATACACAATCTCCCGGATTGATGCCTGGAATGGGAAATCCTGGAATGATGGCAGGTGGAATGGGGATGCCACCAAGAGCAGGAACTGCACAAAATCCAGTTGGTGGAGGTCCACCAGGTATCGTGTCTGCACAAGAAGCATTTGGTGATGTTGGAACTTTACCATCACCTGATCCCTCATTGATGCCAAGACAAACTGTTCCGCAAAATGAAGGCAATGGATGTTCTTCATGTGGATCTATATTAAGAGCCAATGCAAAATTTTGTACAAAGTGTGGCACTAAAATATAAAATTAGTTGAAAAATTATTTTCTTATTGTGTAGTACCACATTCAGGACAGAACTTTGCAGTAGCAGATAGACTGGTTCCACATTCTGAACAAAACTTTCCATCTGTCTGAATCTCGTTGTATGCGTTTCCTACAACTGCTGAACTTCTAACCGCTCCTGATGGTTCGTATTTATCATCATCAATTAAGACCGGTTGAAAGTCTTGCTCTGTCAAATATGTCATCATTCTTGGAATTCCTTTTCCTTCATTTTTTGGATCTGGTACTGAATCTCCTAACCAAAATGCAAATCTCATAAGAGTTAATTCCGGTGTAGAAAATGCTAAAGTATGTTTTGACATGTAATCTTGTGCAGCTTTTTTGCCGTCAAAAACTTCCATGATAACTATATTTTTTATTTATGTATAATGGTTTCTAGAATAGTATCCATTTGAAATGTTTTAATCAAACAAGATCTCTTAACTTCATGCTAAGGTACGAGAAAGATGACTTAGAAAATCTATGTATTCTGGCTTCATCGGAAGTGTATTTTTGTCTTAGATGATTTTTGTAGAGTATTTTTCTGGTCAATGACATGTAAATTTGGTCTAATTTCTGGATTTAAAATTACTCTTCATATTTTAACAAAAAAAGCAAAGAAAAACTATTTCTGATGACATTGAATAATAATTAAATTTACAATCAAACTGCTGTTAAATTAGTTTCAAAAGTTTTGGTGGACCGGGAGAGAATCGAACCCTCGACATCCTCGTTGCGAACGAGGCATTATACCCCTAAATCACCGGCCCAATGAACTATCTCTTAGAGTTGCGCTTTTATTCATTTTCTCAATAAATTTGACCTAAATGGACAATCATAATTATCATTGTATTGATTTATTATGATTCTAAATGAATAATATTCTCAATATGTTTAATTAACTAAATTGTTTTTATTTTCTATTGAATTTAGAATTTTTGTTCTAAATATCATCCATATGAGTAAATTTTTTACTAGTGGCCCGTATCTGGAATTTTTGGTCTATGATGTTTTTCCACTAAACTCTTAATCTCTGGATTTTCGTTTAGGTCTTGTTCAATTACATCTGCAAATCTCTTTGGCAACCACTTTTTTTCATATTCAATTAATGCGATGTTTCTATCAATCTCTGTAAATTTATCTCTCAAATCTCCATAATGTCTCTCTAGTCTTCTTTCTATTGAAACAAACTGTTTGTTTTCTCTTAGAAATACTAGAAGTTCTTCAGCTTTTTTGTCCATCCATCTCATAATTTCTTGATTATCCATTGCTCTTGGCGTAAAGTAAAATTCCTCTAATTTTGATAATGGGATTGATTTATCCTCCCTCTTTTTTGATTTACAGTCAATACAAATAGATTGTAAATATTCAGATTCTTCCTTAAAATGCAAGACAAACCAAACATACATTTCATCTTTATTCTCAAAATATTGATCCTCAAGGTATTCTTGACCATTGATAAAATCTATGTCTAATTTTTCAATATCATTTTGATTACAAACTCTACATTGATTTCCTAATCTTTCAACAAGCGATTTTTTCCAGTTCATAAAAATTCAGATTTGAATCTATTTAATTAAGTTAGCCAGAATATCTCTCATCATTGATATCTGTTAGTTCTTCTTTGTGGATCTGTATGAACTAATTGCGGTAATATTTGCAACTTTATAGTTTATGCAACTGAAGTAATTTTTCAAAAATTGTTGGATAAAATTCTAAAAAATGGTAATCAGTTGAAGATTTGATTATGTAAAACCTCAACTGCGCATTTTGTTGAACATACCCTTTTGTTGAATATCTCTTCAAATTCACTATCACAATAGATGCATTTTCTGAAAACCATTGAAATTTATTCACAATCATTCGTTTTAAATAAATCGATTGGAACAGATCGATAATTTCCTATGCTAAACTCTCAATTTTCTGTGTATCCCTTGATTGCTAAATGTGTCATTATGCGATATTATTAGTCACAAGAATCTAATTGATGTTGTTAATGCTAAGATATGATAGGTGTAAAACAATTTTTATTCGTGCCATTACACGTTAATCCAATTGAAATTCTTCTCTTGGCTTGAATCGAAAAAAGACCCTAAAGAATTTGAGAAAAAGACAGTTGCCAAAACTGATGAGATCAAGTCAGAGAATTACAAAGCATGGTACAATCACGGAATATCACAAGTAAATTAGGAAAGTATGATGAGGCTATCAAAAGCTATGACAAAGCAATTGAGATAAAACCCGACTACCAAGTGGCAAAAGATAATCAAGAGATTGTTAGGAAAAACTAACAAAATCCTAATAATAAAAAGGATATGGTAAAATTAGTAAAGAATATTCACGATTGTTCACACGTTATTAGGAGATAAAAATTACTAAAATATTTTTTGAAATATGAACTTAATAAAAATTCAAACTATCTATTCATTAATCTCATTTTCATCAGACTCTTGTCTTGATGGTCGTATTGGAATATACATAATTGTCAATAAGAAAATACTTGAAATGTAGTATATAGATCTGACTGATGAATCATTCGTAGAGGTTTTTATGTATGGTTTGACGTAGGCATACATGGTAGATGTTGTTGTTTGTTCAAATTGTGGTTTAGAGTATTCTACAGATGAAAACGATTCCTGTTCTCATTGTAAATTTACTCTCATGAAATAGAAATTCGCCATTTGATGCTGTCTCGTATATGTGACATACAGAAACTGTATATGTTATAGTAATAAGAAACAGGAAATTATACCATTCCATACATTTTTTCTCAACGCATAATAAACTGCAAACATATTCTCTCATATGACATATGACACTGTGATTACTGACTCGCATGTTATTTTTCCTCAAGGAATGGTTGACAAAAACATCATAATTGATGAAGGAAAAATAGTTGGATTAACACATGACATTCCTGCATGTGATAATAAAATAAACGGAAATGGATTGATTTCTGTTCCGGGTCCAATAGATACTCATGTTCACTATGGTGTTTATTCTCCAATTAATGAAGCCGCAAAAACTGAATCTCATGCCGCAGCAATTGGTGGAATTACGACTATGATGAGAATGCTAAGACTGGGAGATCCATTTACAAAGTCATTGCAAGCCCAGCTTGATGCATCATCTAAGAATCATTATGTGGATTATGCGATTCATGCTTCAATTTTTACT
>Ga0224496_10000597_pt1 | contig 24713 bp, 18 predicted proteins | sample SF_Jul11_sed_USG_2_FD_168127 | JGI IMG/M metagenome (GOLD analysis project Ga0224496, IMG submission 168127) | Sediment microbial communities from San Francisco Bay, California, United States - SF_Jul11_sed_USGS_8_1 | ecosystem: Environmental > Aquatic > Marine > Sediment | place: USA...
CCATAGCATGCTGTCTCCGGAATTACTTCGACTCCGGAAAAACGGCAGGTCGATCCCCGCAGGTGTTCTGTCGTTACGCAACGCCTTTTTTTCGCCCTGGAGAATCACGAACGAAGGAGGGATCGAACCCCTACTTCGTGGCCTGGTCAGCAACCGTGCTCAAGAAGTAGATGTTCATATCGTCGACGACGTAAGAAATTTTCTTTTCGGCCCTCCTGGAGCCGGAGGGTTGGATCTGGCCTCACTGAATCTCCAACGGGGCCGGGATCATGGACTTCCGGGCTACAACGATGTGCGGCTGGCCTTCGGTCTTTCACCTGCCGTGACCTTTGCCGACATCACCAGGAACCGTAAGCTGCAGGAGAGTTTACAGTCAGTCTACGGAACGGTCGAGTATGTGGATATGTGGATCGGCGGTCTGGCGGAGGATCACCATCGTGGGGCCTTAGTCGGGGAATTATTTTATACCGTCATTGTGAACCAGTTTGAACGATTGCGGGACGGCGACCGGTTCTTTTATCTCAATGTCTTTCCACATCATCAAGTCAATCGTTTGGAAAAGACAACCCTCGCTGATGTCATCCGCCGAAACACCACCATCGGCAAGGAGATCCAGGACAATGTATTCCTACTCCCCCACAAACGTCACAGTCATCACCATGAACACAGAAGCCATCGTTAAGAACTTGACCTGACTCTCACAGATAACCAATACAGGAAATCCGAATAGTTCATATTCGGGTTTCCTGTTCCTTCCGTTTTAAAACTCCACATCGGCTTGTCTCCCTATAGCATGTTTGGCTTTTCTATCTAGTTGGCTCAGATAGCAAAAAAGAAGAGAAAGGTTTATCCTGACCTCACCGCATGAAGGTCAGGTTCATGACTAAGGATAAAAGACTAACGAAAATACCCAACTACATAAATTCAAAACAATCAACACCCTGGTTCGGAGTCGGCTCACGGAATTTCCTAATCATCCTCTTTCTCTCAACCCTTGTTATTTCATGCGCAGGGAAAGGAACCTCTGATATGACCCAAGACCAGCTACTGGCGGCCATCAAACAAGGAAATGCTCCCGTGATTGTGGATGTCCGAACACAAGGCGAATATGAATCAGGGCATGTGCCCGGTGCACAGCATTTGCCCTTTTATGCCATGTGGTCTCACTATGATGAGATCAAAGCGAAACCGGAAGACCAAATTGTCTTGTATTGCGAGCATGGACCAAGAGCCTGGATCGGTAAGTTCGCCCTTTGGACATTGGGATTTAAAAATATCGTCTATCTGGACGGCCACATGTCAGGCTGGAAACAGCGAGGCATGCCCATGGAGAACCCTGCCGAAAAGTCGAATGAGCAATAAGAAACATACCTCCCTCTCAGCTTAAACAACCCGCAGCTTGGACAGTCGGTCGGTCACGCCAGCTTTGACCGCCCCATGAATGACCCCAGGGAAATCCGCCAGTAAGACATCTTCGATTCCTTCCAATGCCTGCTCCGCTGTATCAGCCATTTCCTCGATAGACTCGCGAACGAGTCCTTTCGACAGCCCTGCCCCTTCCCCGGTCTGAATAAAATGTCGCCCGAGAATGTCGCCGATTCGATAGTGCCGTTTCGTACCGACCGACATGGCCAGCTTCATCTGCTTGCGATCAACCTGGCCCTCCTCGAAGCTCGGTTGAGCGGTGAGGACATCATAGAGGGGCGTCAGGTGGTAACTGCCCCTCGGCCCGATAAAAATGCTGAAATTCTTGGCATGCCCGTCCGTCGCGCCAATGAGCCAGAAGAAGATTTGAGCCTTCAACACAATTTTCTGGTCTTCGAGGGGGTGATCGCTTCCCTTGAGCAGATCGAGAACTTGGATCATTCCCGGTCCTCCCTCACTTTGATATTTTTTGGTGGGCGGAACTGAGAGCGCCTGGCAACAATCCTCCTGCGGCAACCGCAACAGCCGTTTGTCTTTTGTCCAGCGCCGGTCGAAGCGCTCGATCACAAGCGATTTCGTCTCTCCGAACGTATAGATTTCTGCCTGATTGACCGGCAGGCCAAACCCGGCAGCCAGTTTCAAACAGTAAAATTCATTCTCGACGCTATTCGAGAGATCAAGCCCGTTCGGCAATCGGCCGACCTGCTTTTTAAAAATATGGGAGGTGGGCGTTGTGCCTCGGGGTTTGAGCCATTTGCCCTTATGCCGGAGCAGCGCGGTCTTCTCCTGAGCCCCAGCCAGTGATATGCGAAAGGCATCATCACCGCTCAAACCCAAAGGGGTTTGCGCCAATCCGTTGAGGAGTTTTTCAATGGCACCTTCGTTTACCGGCTCACCGATGATCTTGGCAGAATCGCCGATCTCCACGACGTCATCATCCGCCCCGACAAATTGCAACGCCCCCACACAATCACGGCCAATGGCGGCCAGCAGCCTATATGCATCGATCCCGACTGCTCCGACTTTTTCCGCAACCCGACGCCGCAACGCATCCGAATCAGGCAACAGATTGTCGAACACGGCCGCAACCGGCTCTCCCCTATAGGCGTCTTCCCGTAAAGGAAGAGAGAGTGAGACCGGCAGCGCGTGAGACCACGCCAACCAGCTTTGATCGTATTGAAAGGCGATGGCTCCGCTTGTCGCCTTGTGGAGGTGACCGACCAGGCGATTGTTCAGCAGCACACGTAGCGGCGCATACCGCCGACTGCGGGCCATCAGAAAATGTCCTCGATATCGGCGGCGGTCCCTTTCGATCGGGGCGCGATCCTGAACTCCAGATCCAGGACGCTCAGGACTGTCAAAATCGTCTCCAGCGTCGCAGCCGGATTGCCCGTCTCGATCATGGATATCGTCGCCTGGCGCAATCCGGCCTTCTCCCCGAGCTGCGTCTGGCTCAAACCACACTGCTTGCGGGCCCGCCGGATCAAATTACCGATTTGTTTCGGATTGCGGGCAAGGTCGGACATGTTTCCCCCCAGCCTTATTATGCGATAAAACGAATAAAATTGCAATATACCATTTAACGTATAAATATATTATATTCGTTAAAACGAATAAGTACACTTTAACAGGAGTGGCATATGTGGAGGCGTTTAGTAGACGTATGGTCTTATTGCTTTGGAGCTCGGTCCGAAAGCCTGGATCGGCAAGTTCGCCCTCTGGAGGGTGGGGTATAAAAATATCGTCTACCTGAACGGCCACATGTCAGGCTTGAAAAAGCAAGGGCTTCCAACAGAGAAGAATTTATTTAGACCATCTAATTAAAATTCTAATGATTTTTTGACCTTGCAACCCTTTGAATATCACAAAAATTGGTAACACTTAGCAGCAATGAATTTTCCAAAATAACTGCTGCTAAGTTTCAGAATCCCTTTGAGAAATCATTCAGAAATATTAAACAAATTTTTTGCTTCAGGAATAAGCAATCAACATAAAAAACCTAGAACCGAAAATTCCCATTAATCAATTTCCTGGCTTATTGATCTTCACTCCAACACTCATCACCAGCTCATGGATTGCCTTTACAAGAGTTGAAATAATTGCATTAAAATCACTATCGGGAAATAATTGACCTCGATGCTTTGCTCGCTTACGTAGATCTTTAAGTGGAACCAAATCTTTTTTATTATTTTCTGATAAAGCTCCTAACTTTATTGCTGCATCGACCTTATTTTCCCAAGAACCGTCTTTCCGAAATTGCATACAAAGGATTTCAATGGCCGTGTGACATTCCTCTAAATGTTGTCTGGGTGTGACATCGCCTCTCAAATAGCAAATAAAGGAAAGTGACAACCCGTGCAAGTAATCTCCAAGGTTGGCATTTAAACTGTAATTAAAATTGATCGAATTTGGGGTTCCACCAATCAAACCTGCGCAATTAATAACAAAGTCATGAAAGCCATGAAGGCTTTCATTGTAATTCCGACTAAATTTGCAAATAATTCTTGACCGCTCGGAATTTGTCAATTGATCTCTATTGCCAGACCCTAGTACTGGCAAACATGTGGCTATTAACGCTCCAAGCAGTTGAATACTTATTAAGGGGCCATCAACTAGACAAGTAAACGATTTATTACCTTCCTTTTTATATCGAAATTAAACATTATTGTTACGTCCCCATTTTTGCACTGACCGGAGAAGGGTCCGAAAGAAACTTAACTGTCGGTCGGTAACCGTCATCGAAAAGTCAAATCCAGCCAATTTCATTTTCTCCAGTAAGGCTTCATTGATTTTTCACGAATTCAAGGAAATATTGGCGAGACAGAAATGTATGTTCTTTGGAAAGAGTGAGTCCGGCTTTCTCCATGTTCGAAATGACCCGTTCTCGAGGAACCAGATGGTGTTTGGAGAAGCCGAGTTTTCCTGACCGTTCATCGTGATAGAAATCGACAATGACGACTCGTCCATTGGGTTTGAGCGCGGATTTGATTTTTGCCCAGTAATCTACATGATGCTCGACATGATGATACGCATTGCATAAAAAGACCAGGTCCACGCTGTTTCGAGATAGCAATGGATCGTCCGGTTTGGCCAGAATGAATGTGGCCCGGTTGGCCATTCCGAGTTTCTCCAATTCCTGTTTGTTGTAATCCAGCATTTTCTGCTCAACATCGATGGCCAAGACTTTTCCTTCCTCACCAACGGCCTTCGCAATCCGGCGGGTAAAATACCCTGAGCCCGCACCCACATCCGCCATGACCATCCCTGGTTTGATGTCCAACGCCTCGATGACTTTTTCCGGCTGTTGATACTCATCTCGTTCCGGCCGCTCAAGTCTTTGAATATAAGTGTCGATGTTCAGCGGTTGGTGGGCACAACCACCAGCCACTCCCACGAAAAGGAAAGGCAACAGGATACACAGGAGCCGTCGTCGATGACGTTGCTTGAATTGGGTTTTCAAAATGGTGTTCATGATGGTATCTCCCTTCTAGGCCTTCATTGACAAACAGAAGAATTCACTTTTTATACCCCTTAGCTTAAAAAGGTTCAAGACCAAGGATCTCGCCTTTGTCGATAACGTTTTGTACTTTTTATTGGAAAGTCACAGAATGGGAACAAGTCATACCAAACTCAACTCTTCATAAAACACTGACTCAAGGTATTTTTGTAAGAACCAGAAAAACCAACCGCTCACTCCATGGACTTCAGATTTATACGGGAGCAGAATAAATAGACGTGATCATTCCTATGGCTTCCTCGATTTTTGTCTTTCCTTCTGCCGTAAGTTGAAAAAATGTTGAATGCTTGCTGTAACAGCCACCATTGCAGTGAGAATCAGCCAATTGAATTCATGCATGTATAGCATCGGATAGTGGTTGCTGAGCATGATGAACAGCAAAGGCAGAGTCGCATAGTTATTATGTATTGATCGCAACTTGGCTTTTCTGGCCAGGCTGATGTCCGACGTCAGCCCATTTCTGATGGCCGCCACCAAGGCCTTTTGAAAGGGAATGATCACCATGAACACATTGCCTGCCATAACTGTTCCAATCATGGCCCCGACATGGATAAACGCCCCCTGGGCACTGAATGTCCGAGTCAAGGTGAAAGCCGCAATCAACACCGCGATGAATGACAGCACAGCACACCCATAGTTGTCTTTGGGAAGTTGTGTTTTGCAGAGCCAGTCATACAACAGCCAGCCTCCCACCAGAAATCCCAAACCGATTCCTATTCCCTGCCATGGGGTGAAATCTGCAACCTGCGGATCGATAAGAGCGTACTCGGCACCGATATAGTAGATGAGGGTAAGCAATGCCATACCGCTCAACCAGGTTAAGTAGGCTTCCCATTTAAACCAATGCAGATTATCCAGCATGCTCGTCGGTAGAACGCGGTATTTTGTCACCTCGTAGAATCCGCCGCTGTGAACAAGCCACGCATGATCCACTTCGTCCGCCTGAATCTCTTTCTTTGATAAAGGAGTGAGACTATGGTCAATCCGCATGAAATGGAACGATGTGCCAATCCAAGTAATCCCTGCGATAACATGGAGCATACGAAGTATCAGGTCCCCCCATTCAAACACATAGGTTTCCATAATTCCGCTCTACTCAGGGAATGGGTTGAAGTCTATTGACGATGGATATAAAGTAATGCACGGTGCTGAATTTCCTGGAATCGATGGACGGAGCCACACAGCCTTCACAGAAACAAGCTGGTGCCCTCTGAACGTTTCCGTCACGGAATCCATTACATTCCTGGATTCACGAGCCCCTGTATGTTGAATAACCAAATGGAGAGAGCACCAACGGTATATGGTAGTTTGGTTGGTTTCCCTCTATATTGAATGCGACCTCCACATAGGGATAAAACTCAGAAATCCTGTTCTTGAGGAAATACTCCCCGGTGGAGAAATGCAGACAATATGTTCCATTCTCCAGAGTACTGTTTTTCGTACACAGATTCTCGATATTGCCATTGTCATTAGTCCGCCCCGATGCTAACTCAATGCGTTGCCCTTTGTTTAAGCTGAATAAGATTATCTCCATGCCGGAGGCCGGTTTCCCCAGTACGATATCCAGAACATGTGTACTGATCTTGCTCATAACATTTTCTCCAAACGATGGTGTGTGATCTTGCACTGCTCCTGGGCAGCATGACTGAGTTCCTGGTCCTTCGTATTTCCCAACCTGGATTGAAGTAATACCAGTATATCTTCGGCGCTTTTCCCCTTCGCACAAACAATGAACACAAAACCAAACCGGGCCTTGTATTCCGCATTCGCTGCGGCAAGTTTTTCAAGCGTTTCATGCTGTGCCGTATTGACCCTGGATTGCTCGTCAGTCGACAGAGCTTTTGTATCGGAATATTTCGTCGGAAGGGAATGAATTGCACCGATCATCGGATGTGCCTCAAATGCCTGTAGATAGTCCAAATCGTCCAGCCCTTGCCAATTGACCTCTGCGGCCGTCAGTAACAAATCCAAGGATTCGTAAGGCCGCCCAATGACCATACGATGGATCCAGATTTCACAGGCACAGCATTGGCGCAGAAAATTTGTTACCTCAGGAACTGGACCGTTGTTAATCCACGCCACATCCTTAACCGCTTTCATGTTTTGCAACGGCCTTTGACCCAGCGCATAGGGATAATCTAGTGGGGCCTTAGAAGCGGTTGCCCCACGGGTGTGCCTGGAAATTGCCCATCGACATAGACTTTATGGCCTCGTACATAGGTAGCCATGACGACCCCATCAACGAGACGACCCTCATAAGGAGTCACATGGTGTCGATAGTGTATTATTTCTGGCCGGATCTTATAGCGCTTTGTATCATCAAACACCACAATATCGGCATCGTAGCCTGGTGCAAGGCGCCCTTTGCAACTTCCGAGTCCAGCCAATTTAGCAGGACGCGTGCTCATCCAATCACTGACTTGAAGCAAGTCAACACTACGTTGCTTGGCTTCTGTCCAGATGATGGAAAGACCGAACTGAAGTGAAGAGATGCCACCCCAGGCCTGTTCAACATTACCGGAGTCCAGGCAGCGAAGGTGAGGGGAGCACGGTGAATGATCCGAAACAATAAAATCCACGATCTGATCACGCAAGCCCTGCCATAGACGTTCTCGGTTTTCTTTTTCTCTGATAGGAGGACAACATTTGAACAGAGGCTTGCCGTCAGGAATATCCTCGGAACATAGCGTTAAATAGTGCGGACAGGTTTCGGCTGTCATCGATAGTCCACCTGCCTTGGCCTCTGCAATGAGTTTGAGCGCATCGGCAGAAGATACATGCACAATATGCATGTGAGAATCGATTCCCTCATTTCTTGCTTCCCGGCACAAGCGAACCAGCAAGGCAATGGCATCGTTCTCCCATTGGCTTGGACGCGACTCCAGAAAACGACGATAACTGGTACCAATACCGAAGGGCTTTTCCCCGTCTTTATCCAGTTCAGCATGGATCAGATACGGAACCTGGTAGTCGTTAAGAATTCGCATCGCTCGACGAAGGTGGATTTCTTCTACGGGAGGAAAGTCATCGATTCCGGAATCGATGGTAAAAGACTTGACTCCCAGAACGCCCGCTTCCACCAGTTCCACAAGGTCTTCAAGGCTCGATGGGATGACGCCACCCCAGAACCCGCAGTCCACCCAAAGATTTCCGACTACCGAATCAATCTTTCGGGCGAGAGCATCAGCCGTGGTGGTCACAGGAGTACAATTCAGTGGCATATCCACTACCGTTGTAATTCCGCCAGCGGCGGCAGACCGTGTGGCTGAAGTATACCCTTCCCATTCCGTTCGTCCAGGTTCGTTGATATGAACATGTGTATCAACCAACCCCGGCATAAGCATCCAATTTCCCACATCCTCGATTGGCAACCCGTGATTCTTCCGAGACCCGGTCACCACCTCATCAATAACCCCTCCCCGTATAATGAGGGTAGCGGGACACACCTGGCTACCAACGATGACTCGACGGCTTTGAAGGGCAAAATCATTGTGTGGCATACGCTTAGTGTCTGTGCCTGTTACCGCTAACGGGGGCCGCCAAGGTGATGGTTTTCTTAAGTTCCAACCATGAAACATCAGCCCGGTCGCGTCTTTCACGGTCGGTGGAATGACGAACCCCGATCAACTCAGCGGCAATAGCGACAGCCACTTCCATGGGCTGTTTTCCAGGTACGCTGTCGAGGCCAACCGGACAATGCACATGCTGGAAAAAATTTTCGTCGTAACCTTTATGCGCAAGCCGCGCAGTAAATCGCTTCCATTTGGTAGCGGACCCGATCAACCCAACATACAAAGCGTCACGACGCTTGAGCACGGTTTCGAGTATGTCAAAATCCATGTGGTGGTCATGAGTAAGGATAAGGTAGTAAGCCCCAGTAGGCATGGTGGCCACCTCATCGGCAGGAAATTCAGACACGATGGCGGTTACGTTGGATGGCAGGGTGTCGGGAGCAGCATGTTGATCGACACGGGAGTCGACCCATTTGAGACGGCAGGGTAACTGTTTAAGAATGTCAACCAGAGCAGAGCCCACGTGCCCTGCACCAAACAACATCATATTGAAGTCGTTGCCTGGGAAACATTCAAACAGCAACGTCACCTTACCGCCGCAGCACTGCCCCAGGCCAGGACCCAGGAGAAACGTTTCCTGATGTTGCCGTTCCAGACCTTCAAGTAACATTCGCCTGGCAACCGTAATAACCTGAAACTCTAGATGACCGCCACCAATCGTTCCATAGCTTTCTTCTCGTGCCACGACCATTTTGGTTCCCCCATCACGGGGCGTGGAACCGAGCGACCGTAGCACGGTCACGATGACATAGGCCTCGCCCTGCTGGTCGAGTTGATTCACTGATTCAATCCACATGTTCATCTGGTCAACCGGCCAGCTTTCAGAGTCTCTTCTATGGCCCATAACACACGTTCAGGGGTCGCCGGAGTATTCAAACGTGGACTGACCCGGTACCCGGCCAGACTCGAAACAGCATCGCGTATTGCTGACCACACCGAAATGGCCAACATGAGTGGCGGTTCACCCACTGCCTTGGAATGGTAGATTGTCCCGGCAGGATTTGGTGAGGACAGTAATAATTCCACGTTAAATTGCAATGGGGTATCGGCAATGGCAGGAATCTTGTAGGTAGCTGGCGAGACAGTCAGCAACCGTCCATTTTCCCCCCATACTAATTCCTCCGTCGTCAACCATCCCATCCCCTGGATGAACCCTCCCTCAATCTGGCCAATGTCGATAGCCGGATTAATAGAATGGCCAACGTCACTCACAATATCAACTGCCAATACACGGGACACTCCGGTAAGCGTATCGACCAAAACCTCGGACACCGCGGCACTGTTGGCAAAGTAGAAAAACGGGTGGCCGATACCGGTATTACGATCGTAGTAAATTCCGGGTGTACTGTAAAAACCGGTGGCTGAAAGAGACACTCTATTGAAATGGGCCATGTGCGCAAACTCGGCAAACGTAAATTTCCGGTCGCCTGCCCACACCTGACTCTGTTCAAAACGGACATCAGATTCAGGCACGCCGAATTTCTCAGTCGCAAATGCTTTCAAATTGCCTTTGATCTTATTCACTGCATCTCGGGCAGCCATACCATACAGGTCGCTGCTGGAGGATGCCGCGGTTGGAGAGGTATTCGGTACCTTGTCGGTCCGTGCAGCCGAGACATACACATTCGAAACATCAACCTGAAACTCCTCTGCAACCACTTGAGCAACTTTCACAAATAATCCCTGTCCCATCTCTGTTCCACCATGATTCAGGTGGATGCTGCCATCTGAATAGACATGGATCAAAGCCCCTGCTTGATTCATATGTGTCGTCACAAAGGAAATACCGAATTTCACCGGCGTGAGAGCTAGACCTTTCCGCAGAATGGTTTGACTGTCATTAAAGCGTTCAATTTCTGTTCTCCGTTCCCGGTACCTGGACGACGCTTCAAGTCGTGAGATGATTTCGGGCAAAACAATCTGTTCAACCTTTTGACCGTAATGTGTGATATTTCTTCCATCTTCCTGCCTATAGAGATTGCACTTGCGTACCTCCAGAGGATCTTTCCCCAGATAGCGACTGATATCGTCCATAACCCCTTCAATGGCCACCATCGCCTGTGGTCCGCCGAACCCACGAAACGCGGTATTGGATACCGTATTGGTTTTGCAACGGTTACCAACGATTCTCGCCTTTGGTAAAAAATAGGCATTGTCGGCATGGAGCATGGCCCGATCCACTACAGCATCGGATAAATCTGGTGAATATCCACAATCGGCAGACAGTTCCATGTTCAGACCGCAGATTTGACCACGATGATCAAATCCAACACGATATTGTGCAAGGAACGGATGACGTTTTCCGGTGGCAATCATGTCTTCGGTGCGGGCAAGCCGGCACTTCACAGGACGACTCGTCTTACGGGCTAATAGTGCGGCGATGCAAGCCCATTGCGCGGCCTGAGTCTCCTTTCCGCCGAAAGCCCCGCCCATGCGACGCACCTCTACAACCACCTGACTCATTGAGACAGCAAGTACTTGTGCCACGCATTTTTGAATCTGAGACGGACTCTGGCTAGAGGTATAAACCAACATGCCATTTCCTTCTAACGGCAGGGCTAACGAAACGTGCCCTTCCAGATAAAAATGATCTTGGCCGCCGATGAATAATTCGCCGGCTAAATGATGAACCGCGCCGGCGATCGCTTCCCGAACTCCTCCAGTATCCTGTACATGGGGAGGCCGGACAAAATTTTCCTGTTTCAGCGCTTCTTTAATACTGAGACAGGGCTCAAGCTCTTCATATTCGACCTGCGCCAGGCGAGCAGCTTTTCTTGCCAACCGTTGGCTGGTTGCGGCAACCGCAAAGATTGGCTGTCCCCAGTATTCGACTTCGCTGCCAGCCAATACCGGGTCTCCGGGAAACACCGGACCAATATCCCAATGGCCAGGAACATCGTCCAGAGTCAGAACCTCACTCACGCCCTCGGCCTGACCCACAGCGGTCAGATCCAATTTCCTTATTTGGCCACGAGCCGTTTGACTCAACCCGACGTAGGCATGAAGACAATTCAGATGTTGGAGCTGATCATCCGTATAGACCGCTTCTCCGCTGGTATGCTGTCCGGCACTGTCATGGAAAAGGGCAAGACCGATCACACCCGTTATCAAAACAGGATCGGGTTTCCTCGCGACGGTTGGGCTTTTCTGTGAAGGATACTGAGAGACGGTGAGGTTCGCATCGACTCCTTCAATATCAAGATAGAGACGCCTGACGAGATTCTTGCTCACTCTCATCCGGTAGGTAGATGAAGCACGAAAGTCAGATATTGGGTGAAAATCCTGCTCCAGCGCTCGCATCGCTGACTCGATAGTGTTTTCATTCCATGCCTGATGGAGCAATGCCTGTTCACAATGAAACGCCCGCCTTGGTGTTTCACTTAATCCACTAAACGCAACGGAGGCATGAGACACGATTCCTTTCTCTAAGTGTACATGAAAGGCACCGCATGTGGACGATGTATCGTCGGACACACGTTTGCTAATTTTGTATGCCCGAAATTCATAGCCCGGCTGAGCTTTTGGTATAAGGATTCGTTCAATAAACTCTGATGGTTGCAAGGCTGTGACCCGGTAACTGACAAAGAAGTCTTCAAGCAAAACCGTACGACGTTGCTCCCCTCGCCGAAGGACCAGACTGGCACCTAATGCGAGCAAAACCGGAGGCATATCTCCTACGGGCGAGGCATTCGCGATATTGCCACCGATCGTGGCCAGATTTCGTATCTGGAGCGACCCAAAGCGTTCTAGCAAATCACGCAAATGGGGATATTGTGCTCGCAAGATTTCGCAGCAATCGCTGAAGGGGAGGGCCGCGCCAATCTCCAGCTTGTCGTTCAATTCTGATATGGTCAGAAGTTCCTTAACCTGCCCTACGTAAATGATGACTTCCAGATCACGAAGCTCCTGTGTGATCTCAAGGCCGAGATCGGTTCCCCCGGCCAAGATTCGCGCGTGGGGAAATTTCAGCAACAGCCGAGCTAATTCCTCAGTATTATTTGGTGAAAAATACTGTTTTCCGTTTCCTCCTAGAGTCACGGAGTCTGTAGATCGAGTGATTGCTTCCAAACTGGCAACAGTCGATTGTTCATGGAGGGCAAATTGGTCATCGGTACCCCCATGCGACATGCTCAGAGCCGCATCGACGAGAGGTCGATAACCCGTACATCGGCACAAATTCCCACTAAGCGCATCAATGATGTCTTCACGTTCAGGCTGACTCTTGTTTTTCTGTAATGCCAACATCGACATGGCAAAACCCGGTGTACAAAACCCGCACTGCGAGGCATGTTGTTCTACGATTACCTGCTGAACAGGATGCAGTGCATCCCCTTTTCTCAAATCCTCCACAGTAAAAAGCTGCTTACCATGTAAAGTGGCAACCGGCAGAATGCAGGCATTCACGGCTTTGTAGCAGACCCCCTTTTCCCCAAGTTCTCCGATCACAACGGTGCAAGCCCCGCAATCGCCTGATGCACATCCATCCTTGGTCCCGTACAGGTGTAAATGCTCACGCAGATAATCGAGGACGCTGGTGTTAGGATTCAGTTCGTCGATCTCATGTACCGTCTGATTTCGTAGGAATCTGACCATGTCTTTAATCAATCGGAAAGTTGAGGGAAATTAGGTTGGCTCCCGTAAAAGTTCTGAAAACAATCGTATGGTAGGGTTACCGAAAATCGAACTGACCGACATGCTCGTCTGAAATATATGCTCAATTCTATTGAGTATCATAAAGGCGGTTAATGAATGCCCTCCAACTTCGAAAAAATTATCGTCTACTCCAACCTCACCAAGGCCAAACACTTCCTCCCAAATTGCCGCAAGACGACATTGTACGTCACCGGAAGGAGCAACGTACGGTGTTTTCAACAAGCGTCGAATTGTCTTTGGCTTGGGTAGTGCAGCCCGGTCGACTTTTCCATTTGCATTCACCGGCAGCGCATCCAACACCTCGATACTGGTTGGAATCATGAATTCCGGTAGACTTTTTTCGAGAAAATTTCGAAATTCCCAGGGGCGTGTCTGAGAGTCCTGTGTGAGAACCGCATAGCAGTGGATCCGTTTGTCCCCGGGTTGATCTTCACGAATGATTGTGACGGAACTCACGACGTCATCATGTTGTTGTAGTACGGAATCAATCTCTCCAAGCTCGATTCGATAGCCCCGAACCTTTACTTGATGATCATTGCGGCCAATATATTCAATGGTTCCATCTGGATTCCAGCGAGCAAGATCGCCGGTTCGGTAGAGGCGGTCTGGACCAATTTCTGCCAGAGGTGAAAAACGTTGCTGCGTCAGTTCTGGTAAGCAAAGATATTCTCGAGCGAGACCATCTCCACCGATGAGTAGCTCGCCAATTTCGTTTACGTTCGCTAGTTGCCCACAAGATTTTTGTATATAAATGGGTGTATTTCCTAAAGGGATACCAATGGAATGGCGATTCCTGTCCTCCACGACATTACAGGCACAGGCCCAGATGGTTGCTTCAGTGGGTCCGTAAAGATTCCAAACTGCATCGTTTCGACTCCGTAATTTATCCCTTAAGGCTTCGCTCATATGTTCTCCCATACTAATAATCCTTATGTGGCGTGGCCATTCAGGCTCCTCGGCAAGCATCATATCCCATAAATTGGGTGGAGCCTGGACATGGGTTGGACGCTTCGATTGAATTTCGGCAATCATCCGCTTGGGATCGCGAATCACTGCCCCTTCAACGAGAATCACTTTCCCGCCAAACATCAACGCCCAAAACCAGTCCGGCAAGGTTCCATCAAACGCGTACGAACCGATAGACAGTACGACCTCTCGATCACGAATACCCAAGCGTCGGCTCATCGAAATAAGGCGGTGGACAACGCTACGATGCTCAATCGCGACACCTTTTGGCTTTCCTGTTGATCCGGATGTATAGATGATGTATGCCAGATTTTCTGGGCGTGAAGGAATGGATGCGTGCGTGTCAGCACTGCTCAAACTTTCGTTTCGTTCATCGATGAAAAGGCATGATCCCTTGAACCAATCGAACTGAGGTCCAAGGCCCGTTTCACTGACAATAATTCGCGCAGCCGAATCGCGTAGCATAAATTCCACACGTTGTTGTGGGTCCTTGTGTTCGATCGGCAGGTAAGCGGCACCGCTCTTCAGAATGCCAAGCACACCACTAACCATACGAATGGATCGTTCAACACAAAGACCCACAACGCAATCTGGGGCAACCCCCTGTGCTCTCAAGCGTTTCGCGAGTTCCTCGGCTTTGTTGTTGAGAGATTCATACGAAATAGTTTCGCCGCGGTATTCCACGGCAATTCGGTTGGGAGTTTTCCTTGCCTGTTCTTCAAATAGATTATGTACAGACACTTCACTGGGGTAGGAGTCAACGGGATGATTCTGAGCTGTCATGAGGACGCCTCCTTAACCGTTCTCTTTTTCAATCGTGGTGCGAACTTCCAGGCCGGCTCCCAATGATAGACACCGCGGATTGGCGGACCGTTACCGAGCGGTTCCAGCGAATAATTCGAAGCCAGGGTACGGAGAAACACGGTGCTCATTTTGATTGCGAAATTAGCCAAAGGACAACGATGTTTGCCCAGCCCAAAGGGAGCATACTGATCACTGGTATAACCTTTCTCGATGAATCGCTCGGGATTAAACATAAATGGTTCAGCAAACGACTTTGGAGACTTATGTGCTTCCCACAGACACAAACGCACCGTCGCGTGCTTTGGGATAAGATAATTACCAAAAATAAGGTTCCGATTGACGCGCCGCCCCAATCTTTCAATTTGCTCTAACCGTAAGGTCTCCATGACAAAAGCCTCTGCTAACGACCTCCCGTTGCTAGAAAGTTCTTTGCACTCAAAGGCAAGACAGTCGACCAGCGCAGGATTCTCTGTTGCAAACTTGGTTATCCAACGGAATAGAGAATACATATCGAATCGACCCATCTCTACCATATAGATCAGATTCCCGAGGATCGTCTCATCCGGCGTCCCGTGTTCGTTCATGGCTCCCATGATGCTTTTCGGCAGCCATTCTTCAGCCGGTTTATCCTGCTCTGCAATTCGTTCTAGCAGTTGATCTCGAATTTCAGCGTACGCTTGCTCCTGCTGATTTTCTATGGACCAAACCAATCCGTTCGGTCCCAACTTCTGATAGCTTTCCGTTAATTTCTTGAACGAGGCAGAGCCATACCGTGCCCCGAAGAAAACCTGGATGAGCATTCCACTGGAAATGGCTCTAAGAGTTTCGATGAATGCGTCTCGTTGATTGGGACCAACTTCTGGTGTCGAAGCATAGTGCGCGAGTTGTTCAGCGGTAATGGCTTCCAGAATTCCATTATTTACGGTGGCGGTCGTTGAACCAATCGCTCTGACAAGAGCTTCGCGATAATACCGATGATCTTCGCCACCCATCTGACGGAGAAACCCTTTCGAGAAAAGCGATTCCAACCCCATTGTGACGGGTGTAATATCGGCATCATGTTCCTGCAGAAAACGTGCACATTCCTTTAAACCAACGATGCATACGCAAAACTCATCCCACTCAAGCGCTTTAAAAACTGGGCCTAAACGAGCGGATTGATCAAGAATGAAATGGCGATCTCCCCACTCGATTCTGTTTAGTTGAACAAGCTCACCAGGGGGAAGTTCTCGCTCTAATCTAGCCGCTTGAGCAAACGCGTATGTCACGCTGAAATCTGGCTCCCGTTCTAATTGATTTTTCGAATTCTTTTGTATCATGACATTCAGCCCAAAAACTCACCGTGGAACCAACGCAGGGATAATTCGGTAAACATCTGTCCCGGCTTTACGTTTTCATGAGTTAAATATTTTAGTAACGTCCCAATGTTCCAGAAAAATTAGTCTTTTTGACATTCTTTGTAACACATGTTCATTCAACCACTCAGGCCTATACACGGAATAGGAGCAGTAGGTCACTTTCGCTCTTGTCGGTCAATCTCAAGCCACTGCTTATGCAACTCATCACCAAGCATTTGAATGGTACTACTGGAAAGTATTCGACCCATGGACAATGTGAGACCCAAATCCGACTTAATTCTATTTGTGAGCATGATGGCCATAAGGGAATCAAAACCAAGCGCCACCAAGGACGAACCAGGAACGAATTTTGATTCCGGATAACCAGAGATAAGGGCCGATTGCTGTTGGACATAAGCAAGCAGCATGGAGCATAACTCTTCCACAGATACGGCTGTAGGATCCTCAAGCACCAACTTCGGGATTTTACTTGGAGCGGACTTGGCCGACCCCAGGGGCTCCCGTCCTTCACTTTCCCCCCTTGGCCGTGAATCATATGTCGCTCTCTGTGTGACAGAAGTTCGTAAGAGCTTCCGCAGACACAGACCAATCATCTCCGCGACAATCAGGCCTGATTGATCGGATAGATACAGATCGGCAACGACGTTATCCGAATCGAAATCACGGAGTTTTGCGTAGCACCAGATCTCTTGAACATCTGAGATTTCCGCATAAAAAGACAACTCCTCAACCGAGAATGGAACATAGATCACGCCGCCTTGCGTGATTGTCTCGGCTGTCTCAAAGGTTTTGCAACAGTGCAGGACTTGGAAGCACGCTTCAACCAGACCGGGATGAAGTCGATAGTAGAGGCCGTCATTGGCCGACACTGGACACATCGTCTTGGCAATTGCCTCTCCATCACCCTTCCAAATCGAATCAATCCACTTAAATACATTCCCAGTACCCGATGCGTTGCCCCAAACATTGGCGTAAAACTCGGAGCCGGACAAAGTCTGAGCCGCACGAGCCCGAATGTCCGCGATATTCACTGAACCGAGTCTTGCTAGTGGATCATCGTCCGCTAAAAATTTACCTCGTCCGGTCATATGTACCGACCATTGCACGGCGTTCAACCCATCCGTCCCTGTCGCTGCGCTCATCAGCTGGAAGCTTCTTCCGTTTTCCTGTGAATCGGCTGAAAATACCAGCTGTACGCACCGTGCAGAATCCTCCGGCAAAAGGATAGGTCTCACAAAGACGAGTTCTTCGAATCGACATGCACATGGACCAAAGGTGCTTTCAGCCGCCTGCAGAATCATAGCGACATGTGATGCGCCAGGCACAACGAGTGTGCCGAACAGTCGATGATCCTGTAAGTAGCTCGGTGAAACTCGACTATAGTGAGTTTCGAATCGGATCTCGTCGGAACCCGGGAGACGTAAGCGTTGGCCCAACATTGGATTAACGGCACTCTCCCCTCGTCGTGGCGCCACCGCCGTATCGGCCGTTTCCTCTGAGACATCCTCAATCCAATAACGCTCTCGTTGAAAAGGGTATTTCGGTAGCCTCACCAATTGACATTGTCGATCCCTATTGAATGCTCCCCATTCGATGTTCATACCTCGCGCATAGAGCTTTCCCGCGGCCCCCGAAAGGCTGTGCCAATTCGATTCGTTACGACGCAAGCTTGGAAGCCATAAAGTATCTTTGTCGAACAACGACTCCTGCCCAAATCTTGTCAACACTGCATGAGGGCCAATTTCGATAAACACGTTGCATCCCATTTGCCCCATCATTGTGACGCCCTTGGCAAACTGTACCGGGTTGCGAGAATGGTCCCGCCAATACGCCCCCGTTGTAAGCTCATCGGTCGCCGGTCTTCCAGACAGGTTGCTAATAAAGCCAATCCTTGGCGGCTGCAGTGGCAGCTCGCCCACGAAACGTCCCAAGGGCCCTAATGCCGGTTCTATCAATGGCGAATGAAATGCATGAGATACTTGGAGATCCCGACAATGGATGTTCTCCTTTTGAAATTGCTCCACAAGCGCCTGTACCTGTTTGCTCGCACCGGATATCACCACATGCTGTGGTGTGTTTAATGCAGCAATGGCGACATGACTTGCAAAGGGTTTGACAGCTTCGGCAACTCGATCGGCGTCCGTGAACACAGCCACCATCCGCCCATCGCGCGGCAGTGAATTCATCAGACGCCCACGCTCCGCCACGAGCCGTAAGCCGTCTTCAAGGCTGAATACTCCAGCAACACATGCAGCGACGTACTCCCCTACGCTGTGGCCCATAACCCAGGAGGGCTCGATGCCCCATGAGCGCCACAATTCGGCGAGTGCATATTCGACAGCGAAGAGCGCCGGCTGAGTGTAGTCGGTGCGATCTAGGAGTGAATGAGTGTCGCCATCAGGATAAAGAACCGTCAGCAAAGGCAGGTCAAGATGGGGGCGCAGCAACTCGTTACAACGCTCTAGGGTGCGGCGAAACTCTGGCTCCGTGTCGTAAAGCTGTCGCGCCATCTGTGCATATTGTGCACCTTGGCCGGCAAACAAGTATCCCGTGATAGGAGCTTTCCTCTGGTCGCTGCTCTCCCTATTCGGTTGAGGAAGTTCAGAATTAGAGTCGTCGAGCTTTTCCCGCACCTCAGCAATTGTTTCCCCCACGACGGCGAGGCGCCAGTCATAATGTGCCCGCCCAGTATTGGTCGTGAACGCAATATCACCTAGCTGAGCCTCCCTATTCTCGGAGAGATACTCCTGGTATCGAGACTTCAAATTGGCAAGTGCATGCTCCGTCTTGGCAGAAATCGTCAGCAGAACGGCTCGTTCACGATGACTGAACGGACTCACGCGCTCTGGCGCTTCTTCAAGAACAACATGGCAGTTGGTTCCACCGACACCAAACGAGCTGACACCAGCAATACGCGATGCGCCGTTGCCGTGCCACTCCTGCAGGCGATCAACAACATAGAAGGGACTTTCACGAAAGTTGATTTGAGGATTTGGTGTCTCGAAATGCAAGCTGGGAGGGAGCTCTTGATGTTTCAACGCCAAGACCGTCTTGATAAAACCAGCTATTCCGGACGCTGTATCGAGGTGTCCAATATTCGTCTTGACCGAGCCCAAACCACAAAACTGCCGAGAATTTGATTTCCCATGAAAAGCCTTCGTCAGCCCAGCTACCTCAATCGGATCACCAACCTGAGTACCCGTACCATGAGTCTCGATGTATCCGACCTGCGCTGGCTTGATATCCGCCATTGCCTGGGCAAGGGCGATAACTTCTGCCTGACCGTTAACGTTGGGTGCCGTGAAACTGGCCTTGTCGATGCCATCGTTGTTAACAGCCCAACCTCTGATGATGGCATCAATTCGGTTGCCGTCTCTAAGCGCCTCGCCCAGCCGCTTCAGGACCACAACTCCGACTCCGTCTCCAAAAACAGTGCCTTTAGCTTTGGCATCAAAAGCCCGGCAATGCCCATCCGGTGAATAGATTCCCTCCTCCTGATAATGGTATCCGCGGATCGCTGGGAAGGTCACACAGACGCCTCCAGTTATGGAGACATCGCACTGATAATTCGCCAGCGCCCAACAAGCCTGCGTGACAGCCACAAGCGAGGTGGAACATGCGCTCTGAACATTGATACTCGGCCCGGTGAAGTCGAATAAATATGAGGTCCGTGTGGCAATCGAATCCCTGTCGTTGTGAAGAAAAAATTGGTGCGCATCTGTACTTGCTAGGTTTAGCAAACGTTCCTGTGAGCCCCGATCGATACACAGATTATTGAGCAAATAGGTACTCTCGCGCGAACCAGCGAACACACCGACGATTTCCTCAGGGGTCCGCCTAGTGTGTCCGGCATCTTCCAGAGCCTCATGAACACACTCCAACCATACACGTTGTTGCGGATCAAGAATTCGTGCCTGTCGAGGATTGAGCCCAAAGAAGGCTGCATCGAAGAACTCAACGCCCTCGATTATCCCACGCGCTTTAACGTAGTTGGGGTTATTGATGACGGACTCTTGAAGCTTGGATTCTCGAAGCTCATCTTCACTGAAATGGTGAATGGTTTCCTTGCCGGCTCGAAGATTTCGCCAATATTCGTCAATGCCATTAGCACCGGGGAAGCGACCCGCCATGCCTATAACCGCAATGCTATGGTCCGGCCGTTCGTGACTGTTAGTAGCCATACTTTAGGTCAATTCTCTTGTGTTAGCCGAGCCAATAACGCGCGTTGCTTTGCAGCGCGTTCAGAAGCTCGAGCAAGACGATCAGTGCCTGAGACAGAACTATCGTCGAGGTATGCTATGAGGCTACGTATGGTCCGGTGTTCAAATAATACTGAAACAGGAATCTCGATACCTAAACGCTTATTAACTCGGGCAACGACTTTAGTGGCACGCAACGATTCACCGCCAAGATCAAAAAATGAGTCCAGCACACCAATGTGTTTCAACTCCAACTCCAATCCTTCAGCCCAAAGACCTGCCAGCATTGATTCCATCGGCGTCTCGGGCGCCACATATTGCGTCCTAAGAAATGGGCGGGCGCCAACAATCGGATGAGGCAGCCCATGACGATCCACCTTGCCATCAGTCGTGAGTGGCAACTGCTCGAGAAATACATAGGCGCTTGGTATCATCTGGCTCGAGAGTCGGACTTCCAGGTATTTCCGTATATCGCTGACCATAGGCTCTACACCATCTTTCAGCACAAGATACGCGATCAAATGTTGCTCGCCTGCTCTATCAATATATGTGTGAACCAATGCATCTTCGACAGGCTCAAATTCAAGAATCACCTGTTCGACGCCCGCCATGTCGACATTGTTGCCACGGATTTTTGTCCGGAAATCAATTCTCCCCAAATGTTCAAGACAACCATCCGGGCTCATAGCCCCCATATCACCGGTACGGTAAGTGCGCACACTCGATCTCTCTTGTTCGAACTTTGCAGCAGTAAGCTCTGGTTTTTGCCAATAGCCTAAAGCCAGGTAAGGGCTCCTCACGACGATTTCTCCGATTGTACCAGCAGGTACTTCGTTGCCGAATGCATCTTCCACCTGCACTGCCATGCCTTCAACACAATAGCCCACCGGCACCCCTGACCCTGCCAAACTGATGTCCTTATCAATAAAAAACTGACGTAGTAGTCCACATTCGGTCGCCCCAAGACCATTCACCAAAATGCAACTGTCTGTGAAGGCCTCCTGAAAGATTTTGATATCTCGTGTTGTGGCTTTATCACCCTCGAGACGAATGAGTCGAAGTTCTGGGAACGATTCGTGATTGGCAGCGAGTTGGCGAAAGATCGAAGGGACCGAATGGAATATCGTAATACGCTCTCGTTGTGCCCATGCCGCCATGGTGTTCAACCCATCCCGTTCGAGATCGAAGGGGAATACCGCAGCCCCATTGAGTAATGCTCCGAACAAGGTAGAGACAGTGCCGCTAAAGCTACTGTGTTGCACGAGACTCATGCGATCCTCTGGAGAGAACCCGAGGCTGTTGGTATAGCGCATCACATTATGCAACACGTTTCGATGGCTATCAATTACCCCTTTGGGTTCGCCAGTCGAGCCGGAGGTATAGAAGATATAGGCAGCTGCATCGGAGGATATGGGAAGCTCGAGATTTTCCCCACACAAATTAATCATGTCAGCTTCGGGGTTAAAGACGGGGCATGAGCCATGTGCCAGGGCCTCAGCTGTGTCAAAATTGTGGAGGTCGGCAATGATAGCGTCCGGTTGTAAATCTGCGAAAGTCTTCGCAAGGAATGCCTTCGGCTGCCTTCGATCCACCGGGGCGTAACTTAACCCCGCCTTCAGCACGGCAAGAATTGCGACGATGAGTGTGATCCCCTGTTCAACGAGGATCGCTATCGGCATTCCCTGCCTGGGGTTGGACTGCAGCAAGGTCCGTGCGAGACGATTAGCGGCCTTATTCAACTCCTCATAGGTCACCCAACGACCTCGGAACTTTACCGCCCTCCTGTCTGGCCGCAGCCGAACCTGTTGCTCAAAACTCTGGGGGATCGACTGTTCGATAGCCTTTTTGGGGAATTCCTCAAATGACGGCGGGAAGCGATACTTTTGTCGTACACCCGTATCGTTCACAGCAGTGCCTCACTTGGGACGAAGATTGGCTAGAAAACAAAGAAATTCAAGGGGGATTTTTGATTAAAGACAGAAAACTAGCAAAGGGATTATAGGGAGTCAATTACACGAATAAGGGGGTCTCGAGATGAAAAGGTTTTATAATCTTAGAGTTGGATCTTGCAGCCTTTCTTTTATGCCAAGCCGATTCCTGAAATTTGGCTAACAGAAACAATACTCCTAAGTTATTAGAAAAAAAATTTGGTTGCTTGCCATGCCATCTCATTGAACTACGCTCGGCTACAACTACCTGAAGGGTGCGTGTGATGGAATACTAAAATAATTCATAACATTTTTTCTTATAGAGAACCTTCAGTAAGCACACTAGATTGATAAAATCAGAAAATGAAAATGGAAATGTCTGTTGTCAATTCTGAATGGCTCAATGCGCTACCAAAGCTTGAGCTGCACCTGCATTTGGAAGGCACCCTAGAGCCTGAGTTAATGTTTGAACTCGCACGCCGAAATCAAATAGAGCTCCCATATGCTTCGGTGGATCATGTGCGTGCAGCCTATGAGTTCAAAGATTTACAGGATTTTCTGGACATTTATTTCCAAGGAACTCAGGTGTTGCTGACGGAGCAAGACTTCTACGATCTCACGTGGGCTTACCTGCGGCGATGTCAGGCGCAGAATGTGAAACATGTCGAGCCCTTTTTCGACCCGCAAACACATACCAAACGTGGCGTCGCTTTCGAAACGGTCGTGATGGGGATTTCGCGCGCCTTAGCTGAGGGTGAAGCAAGCCTTGGTATAAGCAGCAAGCTAATCATGTGTTTTTTACGCCATTTAGGGGAAGAGGCCGCCTTTGATGCATTGAGGCTTGCCGAACCTTTCCTTGATCGCATTATCGCCGTGGGATTAGATAGCACTGAGCAAGGTTACCCGCCTGAGAAATTTAGTGGCGTTTTTTCAAAAGCACGAGAACTGGGTTTGTTGACCGTTGCTCATGCGGGGGAGGAGGGGCCAGCAGCTTATATCTCAAAGGCCATCCACGATTTGAAGGTTTCACGGATTGATCATGGTGTACGTGCAGCCGACGATGATAAGTTGATGGTTTATTTGGCTAAAACACGTTTACCCCTCACGGTGTGTCCACTATCAAATATCAAACTTCGCGTCTTTGATGACATGTCTCAGCATAATATTTTGCAAATGTTAGAAGCGGGGGTATGTGTCACCGTCAATTCTGACGATCCGGCGTATTTTGGTGGGTATATGACAGAGAACTTTCTGACTTTAGCAAAGCATTTGAATATGACGAAAGCGCAAGCTATTCAGTTGGTCAAAAATAGCATTGAAGCCAGCTTTGCCGATGAGGCGAGAAAAGCCGTCATATATGATCACCTGGAAGCCCTGCATTAAAATCTGGCGATCATCATTCACTAGGAAAACAAAGAGGTGACCAACAAGACCACCCCCACCATTCTTAATCCTCGAATGCGCCAAACCTTTTCGTATGATCATTCATCTTCGAATGATAAACGAAATTCAAACTTTTTTTTGCTAAGCGAACATGATTCTATGTTGGCTGGTGAAGTTTGTGAGGATGTCGATTGGGACAGGACCGATCGCTACACCTAGTTGGAATGGTTTTGGTTCCCTCAACCCGTAAGGCCCCACAGCGTTTTCCATCATCACGCACAAACGTACATTTCTTCCCGGTCGGCCGAGCATCAAGCCAAAACGTGCAGCCTTTGGTCGTACATTTATAGACTGGCCCAAACCTACCGCGTGCAGGATCTAATATCCCTTTTCGACATTGCGGGCATTTCACCCCCGTTGAGGTGAGGTCCCCAAAAGCACAACCCTCATTTTTCTTAACCATGCTCATTCCTTTTCAAAATACTTGCAAGAGGTACCATTCGGACAACCATCTCATGTTCACTTTTTGAAAGTAGCCCACTTCGGCACACACCTTGGCGATTTCTTCGTCCATGCATTATGATTCTATTTGTGGAACTTCTCTTGGGCAAATCATGAAGTCCCCTTTCATCCCATACGTGCCTTCCGTTCGGGTATGCCTCTATGGACTGTTGGCGACAAGTATTCTCACTATATTCATCAGCTGCTCATGGAAAGAGGTAAAAGAAGGAGGGTATAACACGCTGAAAGAATCGCAAGCCCAACGTTGCCTTGATCAACCTTCTCGTCCACCAGCTGAATGCTTAGACCAACCATCGTATGAGACCTATCAGAAGCAGAAGGAACCCACGCCCTAATACTTCATGATATGTTCGTGAGGGCACGAAGACATGAAACTATAGAGTCCA
>Ga0224496_10000598_pt1 | contig 24706 bp, 19 predicted proteins | sample SF_Jul11_sed_USG_2_FD_168127 | JGI IMG/M metagenome (GOLD analysis project Ga0224496, IMG submission 168127) | Sediment microbial communities from San Francisco Bay, California, United States - SF_Jul11_sed_USGS_8_1 | ecosystem: Environmental > Aquatic > Marine > Sediment | place: USA...
CGTCATGCTGTAATCGCCCGAAAGCGACAACTGGGGCAGGTAGGCACTGCGAGCCTGGGGTTTGGCCTCGAGCGCGGCCAGGCGCCTGGCCTCGGCTTCGTGAATCTGCGGGTCACTCTGTAATGCTTGCTGGTAAATCTCCAGCAATGACGCGGCGTCGGCCGATACTGGAAGGGCGATGATGCAGCTCGCAAGCAATAAGGCGTTGATATTTCGTAATTTATTCATTTCTTACCGTTCCAGGTAGTGGCCCGCCGACGGGCGCTAGGTGTTATAGTCTACTATATCACCAAACCAGTTGTGAAGATGCGCTTCAGGTCTTAGATGCAAGAGGCCGCTAACTGGTTTCGTTTAATTCAAAAAGAAAACTGTGGGGGCAGCGCACCGTGTACCAGCGGCGCAAGGTCCGTCTCGAATAGTGACACGGTCTGCCAGTCGTGGTCATCCGTTCGCTCGATCAGTTTGGCCTGCATGGCCGGGCTGTCGCCGGTCACGACGAACAGGCGACCACCCGGGCCCAGGGCTTCCACGAAGCGCGGGTCGAACGACTGGACCGAACCGGTCACCGCGATTGCATCGAAAACGCCGTCCGGGAGTTCTCTTGTGCCGTCCATCTGCAGCAACTCGACGTTGCCGATCCCCTCGTCGTCGAGCTTCGCGGATGCCGAGTCCACGAAGTCCGCGTAGATGTCGATACTCGTGACGTGAGCCGCCAGGCGTGCGAGGCATGCCGTCATGAAGCCGCTGCCCGTCCCGATCTCAAGCACGTTCTCATTGCCGCGCAGACCCAGGGCCTGCAGCAGGCGTCCCTCGAGCGTCGGCGTCATCATGTGTTCTCCATGCCCGATCGGGATCGCGACATCGGCGAAAGCCAGGGATTCGAAACCTGCCGGCACGAAGTGTTCGCGCGGCAATTCCCTGAGCATCGTGAGAACATCTTCGTCGTAAACGTTCCAGCCACGAACCTGCTGGTTGACCATCTGCAGTCGTGCAAACTCGGTATTCATGTGTGTCTTACCTGTAACTCTATGAAACTAAGCAACTATCTATTTCGCTTTCGCATCTCGTGCGCGACGTGAAAAAGAACCTTATGACAGCCAGTTCGGAATTATGGTGAATCGCCGCGGTAGGCATAGTCTGCTGGGATATGCTTACCCGAAGATGCGTCTTGAGCCCTGAAAAAAAGCAATCATATCAAATGATCCCCACCAAACTGTCTACGCAATAATTCGGGCTCTGGATGACTTCCACGTTAACAATCATCGCGCTGGCAACCCTGGCCCTGGTGGCCACCGGGGCGAGCCTGTACCTGTGGACGACACGCCGGAAGATACTCGCTCGCGTCTCGCGACTCAACGTCGAAACACTGGAAGCATCGCGAGATGCATCTGTGGGCCACCGTCTCAGCATTCCGAACGATCCGGAAACGGCGCAACTCGCGCACACCGTCAATCGACTGTTCGATGCGCTCGGTGAGCGCGACGAAAAAATCCAGGGCCGGGATCGGCTGTTCAAGGACTTCGCACGAACTCTTCCCGAGATTGTCCTGATTCACACCGAGAAGATCCTCCTGGCCAACGAGTCGGCGGCCAGCCTTGTCGGGCTCGAGCCCGCGCAGCTGGTGGGCCGCGAGATTGCCGATCTCGTGAAGCCAGCCTACCGGGCATTGTTTCGCAAGACCGTCGCCAAGCGGCTGGCCGGTGAAAACGCGCCACGTCGCATCGAGATGCAGCTGATCAACGGCAACCAGACCGGGCTGTGGGTCGAGGCGCAGAGCTCGAATATCGAATTCCAGGGGCGCAAGGCGATCCTGACCGTCGCACGCGACGTCAGTCACCGCAAGAGCCTCGAGGTCTCGTTGTCGCGCAGCAAGCGCCAGGCCCAGTACACGCTCGAGTCGATCTCCGAGGGCGTAATCACTACGGACAACGATGGCCGTATCGATTACATGAACCTCGCGGCAGAGACGCTGCTCGGCACCAATCGCGACGATGCGTCGGGCCATCGTATTGGCGAACTGTTCAAACTGGTCGATGATGCCGATCGTCGCCCGCTTGGCGACCCGGTCGAGCGCTGCCTCGCCATGCGGCGCCGGGTCAACATGGGTCGTCGCGCCGTCCTGGTCACGGTTGACGGCGAACACGAACACTCCGTGGAGCTTACGGCCTCACCCGTACGCGGGCCGAGCAACAGCATTTCCGGCACGGTCGTCGTCTTCCACGATGTCAGCGAGTTGCGCGGACTGACGCGCAAGATGTCCTACCAGGCAACCCACGATCCGCTGACCGGCCTGATCAATCGACGAGAATTCGAGCGCCGCCTCGATGAGGCGATGGATTCCGCACATGCCGACGAAGCGGTGCACATGTTGTTCTACATGGACCTGGATCGATTCAAGGCCGTTAACGACAGTTGCGGTCACATGGCGGGCGACAACATGCTTCGCGAGGTTGCCGCGCTGATCAAGGACCAGGTTCGTGACTCGGACTTCGTCGGTCGTCTCGGCGGCGATGAATTCGGGGCGCTGCTGATAGGCTGCCCGATTGTCAAGGCGCGCCAGATTGCGACCGACATATGCAATGCCGTCGCCGACTACCGCTTCGTGTGGAAAGACAAGATCTTCAACATTGGTATTTCGGTTGGTCTCGTCGAGATTTCTCACGCGAGCGGTACCCTGCAGGATGTCATGAGTGCCGCGGATTCTGCCTGCTACATGGCAAAGCAGCAGGGCAGGGGGCAGGTGCATATTTACTCGGCCCGCGACGAAGCCATTGCGCGCGAGCGAGGCGATATTCAGTGGCTGCGCCACCTGCAGACCGCTTTGCACGAAGACAGTTTCGAGCTGGCGATACAGCCCATCATCGCCATGCGCGGCGGGAGCGACTCCGGCCCCGCGGTCGAAGTCCTGATTCGACTCAACGACGGGCGCGGTCGCTCCACGGATTCCGCCGAGTTCCTGAGGCCGGCCGAGCGCTACCAGATGATGCCGCAGATCGATCGCTGGGTAGTCAATGCAACGCTGGCCGCTATTTCAGGTGGCGAGATCAAGCTTCCGGGCCACCGCAGTTGCGCGATCAATCTCTCCGGGCAGACGCTCGGCGACGAAGCGTTTCTCGGCTTCGTGGTGGATGTGCTCGATCGTTCGGGTGTGGCACCGTCGGCAATCTGTTTCGAAGTCACCGAAGGCGCCATCCTGTCGAACGTGCAGCAGGCACAGCGGTTCATCGAGGTTCTGCATGGTATCGGCTGTGAGTTTTCGCTCGATGACTTCGGCAGCGGACTCGGCTCGTTCTCGAGCCTCAAGCACCTGCCGATCGACTACCTGAAGATTGACGGAACCTACACACGCAACCTGCAAACGGACCTCGTCAACCAGGAAATGGTTGCCGCGATGATCAAGCTCGCCCGCACGATGGAGTTCCAGATCGTGGCTGAACAGGTTGAGCACCAGGATGACTTCGACTGGTTGCGAGATGTGGGCGTGGACTTCGTGCAGGGGCGCTTCATCGAGGCGCCGGCCTTGCTCGGCACCGGCAATACCGGGACGTACCGGGTTCTCAATTCCTAGTCCGCTACTCGCTGTTCCAAGCGGCTATTTCGGGACGCGCATCGTTTCCCTGATCGTTTTAGGTTCGCGACGATCGTGAACGTCGTTCGTCGATGGCCATAGTCTACAGGTAACAAAAAAGCCGCTGGACGAATCCAGCGGCTTTTTCTTTTCCTTCAGGTTGACGTCTTAGCCAACCAGCAGCGGGACCATCAGCAGCGCTACGATGTTGATGATCTTGATCAGCGGGTTGATCGCCGGACCGGCCGTATCCTTGTACGGATCGCCGACGGTGTCGCCCGTGACGGCAGCCTTGTGGGCGTCAGAGCCCTTGCCGCCGCAGTTGCCGTCTTCGATGTATTTCTTGGCGTTGTCCCAGGCACCACCACCGGCGGTCATCGAGATAGCGACGAACAGACCCGTGACGATTGTGCCCAGGAGCAGGCCGCCCAGGGCCTCAACGCCCAGGGTGAAACCAACGATCAGCGGCACAGCGATCGGCAGCAGCGACGGTATGACCATTTCCTTGATTGCGGCCTTGGTCAGCAGGTCGACAGCGCGGCTGTAATCCGGCTTGCCCGTACCTTCCATGATGCCTTCGATCTCGCGGAACTGGCGACGTACTTCTTCGACCACGGCACCGGCTGCGCGGCCAACGGCTTCCATGGCCATGGCGCCGAACAGGTACGGTACGAGGCCGCCGATGAACAGGCCGATAATGACGCGGTAATCGTTGAGCAGGAACGTCACGTCCATGCCCGCCGTGACCAGCGCGTTGTTGTAGTCCGCGAACAGTACGAGTGCTGCGAGGCCGGCCGAGCCAATGGCGTAGCCCTTGGTGACGGCCTTGGTCGTGTTGCCAACGGCATCGAGCTGATCCGTGATCTTGCGAATCTCGGGCGGCAGTTCGGCCATCTCGGCGACACCACCGGCGTTGTCCGTGATCGGCCCGAAGGCGTCGAGCGCAACGATGACACCGGTCATCGACAACATGGTCGTTGCGGCGATGGCGATGTTGTAAAGGCCGCCATACGCAACGCCTTCCGGCGCAAGCTGGAACGCGCCCCAGATGCTGGCGCAGACGGCCAGTACCGGCAGTGCCGTCGCTTTCATCGAAATACCGAGGCCTGCAATGATGTTGGTTGCGTCACCCGTGAGCGATGCGTTCGCAATCGTTCTTACCGGCTTGAAGTCCGTACCGGTGTAGTACTCGGTGATGACCACCATTGCAGCCGTCAGCGCGAGTCCGATCAGCGAGGAGTAATAGATATTCATGGCTGCGCCTGTGCTGCCCATCATCATCTTGGTGACGAAGTAGAAAGCAACAGCCGCCAGCAAGCCGGAGACGATCATGCCCTTGTACAGAGCGCCCATGACTTTGCCGCCGTCGGATGTCTTGACGAAGAACGTGCCGAGAATCGAAGCGACGATCGAAACCGCACCCAGTACCAGCGGATACAGGACCGCCTGGTTACCGTAGGCAACAACGAGACTGCCGAGCAGCATGGTTGCGATAATCGTAACAGCGTAGGTCTCGAACAGGTCAGCGGCCATACCGGCGCAGTCACCGACATTGTCACCAACATTGTCGGCGATAACGCCCGGGTTACGGGGGTCGTCTTCGGGGATGCCTGCTTCGACCTTGCCGACCAGGTCGGCGCCGACGTCAGCACCCTTGGTGAAGATGCCGCCACCGAGTCGCGCGAAGATCGAGATCAGCGAACCGCCGAAGGCGAGGCCGACCAGGGCATGGATGGCGTGATCGACGGTCGAGCCCATCCTCAGCATGATCGTGTAGTAACCGGCAACGCCGAGCAGGCCAAGGCCGACGACGAGCATGCCCGTGATGGCGCCGCCCTTGAAAGCGATATTCAGTGCCGGGTTCACGCCCTTGGTCGCCGCCTCGGCGGTACGCGTGTTGGCGCGTACCGAGACGAACATGCCGATGTAACCGGCAAGGCCTGAAAAGACAGCGCCGATCACAAAGCCGATCGCCGTCGCCCAATCCAGTGCGAAACCAAGAACCAGCGCAAGCACGACGCCGACCATGCCAATGGTCATGTACTGGCGATCCATGTAGGCCTTGGCACCTTCCTGGATTGCCGCGCCGATTTCCTGCATGCGGGCGTTGCCTGCAGGCTGCTTGAGAACCCACTGTGTAGTGACCACTCCGAACAGGATGGCGAGTCCGCCAGCACCAATCGAGAGCCACAGGGCTAACTCTTCAGACATCAGATATCTCCTGACTGTTATTATTTAAGTGTCAAACGCTACCGCAGGCACAAGCCGCTCTGGCGAGCGCAAGCATGCGTTCGATGGTGAAAATCCCCAATAGAATTGTTTTTCCGGCTGAGCCGGCCGCGAATCATACCACAAATTTGGTGCCAATCTTTGGCTTCACCGGGCGCATTTTCAGCCGGGCGGTTTTTGGTAAGCCATTGATATATGGAGGGTAATTCTCTCCCTTGATCAGGGGCTCGAGGTAACGGCGGCAGGCGGCCGTGATGCCGAAGCCGTCCTTGGTGATGTAACTCTTGGGCAGCATTTTTTCCTTGTTCGCGATGCGACCCAGCGGCGCCGCATCGATTTTCCAGCGATAGGGTTTGTCCGCCAGGCGCTTGATCACGGGCATGATGGCCGTCTTACCCTGGATGGCGTACTCGACCGCCGCCTTGCCGACCGCGTAAGCCTGCCTGACGTCCGTGTCCGAGGCGATGTGCCGGGCCGAACGCTGCAGGTAGTCGGCGATCGCGTAGTGATACTTGAGTCCGAGGTTGTCGCGGACCATCTGGGCAACGACGGGCGCCACGCCGCCGAGCTGCGCGTGGCCGAAGGCATCGCGCGTGCCCTGGTCGGCCAGGAACTTGCCGTTAGCATACTGGGCGCCTTCGCTGACGACGATCACGCAGTAGCCATAGTTCGCGACGCATTGCCGTACCTTCTTCAGGAACTCGCGTGTCTTGAACGGGACTTCCGGGAACAGGATGATGTGCGGCGCGTCGGCGGGTGTTTTGCCGGCGAGGCCGCCTGCTGCAGCGATCCAGCCCGCGTGACGCCCCATCACCTCGAGCACGAATACCTTGGTCGACGTCTCGGCCATCGACGCAACGTCCATGGCGGCTTCCTGGGTGGAAACGGCGACGTACTTCGCGACCGAGCCGAACCCCGGGCAGGTGTCCGTGATCGGCAGGTCGTTGTCGACGGTCTTGGGGATGCCGAGGCAGGTCACGGGGAAACCCATCTTCCTGGAAATCTGCGACACCTTGTGCGCCGTATCCATGGAGTCGTTGCCGCCGTTGTAGAAGAAGTAGCCGATGTCGTGAGCCCTGAAGACCTCGATGAGGCGCTCGTACTCGGCGCGGTTTTCCTCGATGCCCTTCAACTTGTACCTGGCCGACCCGAAAGCGCCGCCCGGCGTGTGCATCAAGGCGGCAATGGCCGCTGCGCTTTCCTTGCCGGTATCGACCATGTTCTCTGTCAGTGCCCCGATAATGCCGTTGCGGCCGGCATAGACATTGGCGATCTTGCCGGGGTACTTGCGCGCTGTTTCGATGACGCCGCAGGCCGATGCATTGATGACGGCGGTGACACCGCCCGACTGGGCATAGAACGCGTTCATTGCAGACATGGTTCGATTCCTGTTTCGCTTGGTGGAAAGGTCGCAAGGATACCTCGCATTGACGGCAAAGTCCTTTGCGAGTAGCGTACTTCGCCCTGATTATTTCCATGAGACAGAGCAATGCGAATAGTACTTCTTGGCGCGCCCGGATCCGGCAAGGGAACCCAGGCAAAGAAACTGATGGCCGACAGGAATATTCCGCAGATATCGACTGGCGACATGCTGCGCGAGGCGGTGGCCAATGGCACGCGCTTCGGTCTCAAAGCCAGGTCCATCATGGAGGCCGGCAACCTCGTGCCCGATGAAGTCGTGCTCGGCATTATCAGCGAGCGCCTGAGCCAGCCCGACACACAGGACGGTTTTGTTCTCGATGGATTTCCGCGGACGACGCAGCAGGCGCTGGATCTCGAGGAGCTCCTCGACCAGATGGGTACGCCGCTCGACACCGCCGTTCTCATGGATGTCGATCTCGACATTCTCATGAAGCGCCTGACCGGTCGCCGTACCTGCTCGCTCACAGGCAAGTTGCTGAACGTCTACTTTTCCTCGCAGGAAGAGATTGATGAATGCAGGAGCGCGGGCGGCGAACTGATCCAGCGCGAGGACGACAACGAAGAGACGATCGGCAATCGCCTGGACGTCTACCGCGAAAGCACGGAACCGTTGATCGAGTTCTACAGGGAACGGGACAAGCTGACGACGATCAACGCGGAAGGCACCATCGACGAGGTGTATGAGCGCCTGACCGCCGCGCTCTAGGACGCGACGGGGCCTGGAGCCCATGCGTCAAACGCTCTGACCCCGGTTTAGCCGGTCTCGAGCAAACTCTCGAGTTTGTTGCCGATGAGCTCGGCGCGCCAGCCGGTGAAGACACGCGAGTTGCGGTGGCCGGAAACGACCACGGCCGACAATTCGCGCTTTGAAGCCACCGTTTCCGCCACGATACCGAGCTCTGTCGCACACGCGGCCACGCGCGACTGCATTTCCTTGAGCAGGGCCTTCTGCCTTGCATCCGGCGGGCGAGGAGGGTCGTAACCGCCATCGTCTTTCCCTGCCGCAGCGATCAGGCCGAGCAGCTGCCGCCCCACACGTTGTACGAGTTTCGGCGGCACACCCTGGATGTCCGCCATGGCGGCTTCCGTTGCGGGCAGATTCCAGGCGATATCGAGAAGCACGTTGTCGCGCATGATCCACTGGCGAGGTCGGTCACGCTTTATCGCTTCCGCTTCGCGCCAGGCGGCGAGCTTTACAGCGGCAGCGCGTCTGCGGCCCCGGAAGGCTCGTGCACCTTTCAGGCGCTCGATCGCCTGGCTTTCACCGATGTCGTAGAGCGTCGGGTCAAGCAGCCACAGCGAGTCTTCCCGAGCCCACGCCAGCCGCCCATGCTCCTCGAGGCGCTCGGTCAGGATCTGGCAGGCCGGCAGCAGATACTCGACGTCCTCCGCCGCGTATTCGAGGTACTCGTCACGGAGCGGCCGCTTGCTCCAGTCCGCACGCGTGTGGGACTTGTGAATCTCGACGTCGAAGAGTTCCTTGACGAGTCCCGCATAGCCCATCTGCGCGGGATATCCCAGGAGCCCGGCCGCGACCTGCGTGTCGAAAATCGATGTCGGCATCGCGCCCGCTGCCTGGTAGATAACCTCGATGTCCTGCCGGGCCGAGTGCAGGACCCAGTCATGCGTCAGGATTTCTTTCCAGAATGCGTCCTGCGCATGACCCGCCAACGGGTCCGCGCACCAGATCTCATCGGGTGTCGCAATTTGCGTCAGGCACAGCTGCGCGAAGTACGTGCGTTCACGCATGAACTCGGTATCGATTCCCAGCTGTCCCTCGCTTTGCAACTGCGGGACCAGGGAGTCGGGCTCTTCAACGAATTGGTAGTGAGGCATCAAAAGGCGCAGGCGAAAATCGGACACAGAGGTTAACATGCCCACATCATGCTGGCCCTGCTGCAAACACTGCTCGACATCATTCGCCTGCGGAAAGGGCCCGACGCCATACCGCATTCCACGGTGCTGCTTGCCATCGTTGTCGCGTTCTGGCTGTTCGTCGAGATCCTCGGCGGGTTGATCGTGCCACGCTTTGGCGGGCTGTCGGCCTCCGGGCTGGCGATCACGTTGCTCGGTCTTGTTATCTTTGCGCTACTGGCGACGCTCGATGGCAGGAACGCACGCATGCTGCAAATGCTGACGGCGATGATCGGTTGCGGGGCCATTTTCGCTTTCGTCCTGACGCTGGTCCTGGCCGTCGCCCTGCGTCTCCAGCAGTTCGCGCTTGTGCCGTTGCTTGCGTTGCTTTCCGTCTGGAGCGTCACGTTGTTTTCCGTCATTGTCGAAGGTCACATATTGTCCCGAACCCTGGAGCGCCCCCGGCCAGTCGGCGTGATTGCCGCATTCCTGGTCTTTGCACTCCAGTTCTACCTCAGCGCGACCTTCAACCCGTCGTCAGCCGCGGCTGCCTGAGTTCAGAATGCATATACACATACTTGGAATTTGTGGGACCTTCATGGGAGGCGTGGCCGCGCTGGCAAGGGCGGCCGGGCACGAGGTGACAGGTTGCGATCGCAACGTGTACCCGCCGATGAGCACGCAGCTCAAATCGCTCGGTATCCAGGTTCACGAAGGCGTCGACGCGGGCCAGCTCGAGGTCAAACCGGACTGCGTCGTGGTGGGCAACGTCATGAGTCGCGGCGTCGAGGTCGTCGAGGCCATGCTGGATAGTGGCATGCCGTACAAGTCCGGCCCGGCCTGGCTGGCGGAGAATGTGCTCAACGATCGCCACGTACTGGCAGTAGCAGGAACCCATGGCAAAACCACCACCGCCAGCATGCTGGCCTGGATTCTCGATGACGCAGGGCATGCGCCGGGCTTCCTGATTGGTGGCATTCCGACAGACTTCGGCACATCGGCACGATTCGGCGAGTCCAGGTACTTCGTTGTTGAGGCCGACGAATACGACACGGCCTTCTTCGACAAGCGCGCCAAGTTTGTGCATTACCGGCCGAATACGCTGGTTCTGAACAACCTCGAGTACGACCACGCCGATATCTACAAGGACATGGACGCTATCCTCTGGCAGTTCCACCAACTGCTGCGCACGGTGCCGGGCAATGGCCGAATCGTAATGAACGGTGCGGACGAGAACCTGCGGCGGCTCATCGGCCAGGGCTGCTGGACGCCGGTCGAGACGTTCAGTACCGGGGGCGGTGCCGACTGGACGGCCCGCTTTGGCGACAAGGTCGAGCGGCATATCGGCATGCAGGGTCCCGGTGGCCGGGCCAGTGAGACGCGCTGGAAGATAGGCGGTCTGTACAATCTCGAAAATGCGCTTGCGGCCGTTGCGGCGGCAGCGTCAGCGGGTGTGTCGCTCGAACAGGCGGTTGACGCCATGTCCCGGTTCGAGGGCGTGAAGCGACGCATGGAACGGACGGCGACCGTGGCCGATATCGCGATCTACGACGATTTCGCGCACCACCCGACGGCGATTGCAAAGTCCATCCGGTCGATGCGCAAGCGCTACCCGGGTCACCGGGTCGTCGTCGCGTTCGAGCCACGATCCAACACGATGAAACTCGGTGTGCATAACGACCAGCTCGCGGAGTCGCTGCAGGGCGCCGACCTCGTGTGGATGTTCCGCCCCGACGGGCTGCCCGACGAATTCTACAAGAGCCTGCGGAGCCTGGGCGGCAAGCTTCGTGTGTTCGATGACTACGATCGGCTCGTCAACGACATGTCCACGCGCGTGCTCGGCGGCGACCAGGTCGTGTTCATGAGCAACGGTGGCTTCGGGTCGGCGCGCCAGACATTGACGGCGCTGCTACAACGCACCCGTGGTTCCTAGGGGCCTCGTAGCACCCGAATACCAGCCAAACGCGTTACAAGGGTCTATATTCAGGGTGTGAACGTACCGCTTTTCCCGTTGAATACCGTCTTGTTCCCGGGCGGGCCCCTGCCGCTGAGAATTTTCGAACCTCGTTATCTCGACATGATCAGCCGCTGCATGAAGAACGATGCGCCGTTCGGCGTCTTGCTGATCAAGAACGGGCGGGAGGTCGGGCCGGCCACGACCCATTCGACCGGCACCCTGGCGAAGGTCAGCGACTGGTACCAGGGGAGTGATGGCCTGCTGGGCGTCACCGCAACAGGCACCGAGCGCTTCCGGCTGCTGCGGGCCGAACGCCGGCACGATGGACTGAACACCGGCGACATCGAGATTCTACCTGCGCTGCCGCCCACGATCTTGCCTGACGAGTTTCAGTTCCTGCCGCCCATTCTCGAGAGGGTCATGAACGATCTCGGCCGCCTCTATGAGAACCTCGAGCGGCGTTTCGACGACGCGGCCTGGGTTGCACACCGCTTCGTCGAGATCCTGCCGATCGGTCTCGAACAGAAGCAACTCTGGCTCGAAAGCGATGATGTACCGGCTTGCCTCGGGATGATCAGGGAGGTCCTTCACGGCGACTGATAGGGGGAATTACACGTAGTGTCGTGCACGATGCACTATCGGTCACTCGCGCAGCCGGCCCGACCTGGTCGTTCTAGAGGCTGCTGAACACCCGGGCCGCGGCGGCGATGGTCTGATCGAGATCATCGTCGCTGTGCGCCGCAGATACGAAGCCGGCTTCGAACGCCGACGGCGCCAGGTACACACCTTCATCCAGCATGCCGTGGAAGAACGCCTTGAACCGCTCGGCGTCGGCTGCTGCAACCTGCGCGTAAGACCGGACCGGACCCTGGTCCGTGAAGACGAGGCCAAACATGCCGCCCTTGCACTCCAGCGAGACCGGGATGCCCGCCTCGGCCGCTGCCGCGGTCAGGCCGTCGACGAGACGCTTCGTTTTGGCCGTCAGCGCGGTCCAGAAGGCGTCATTGTCGATCAGCTCCAGCGTCTTCAGTCCGGCAGCCATGGCGACGGGGTTACCGGACAGGGTGCCCGCCTGGTAGACGGGGCCGTCCGGGGCGATGCTCGCCATGACGTCAGCCCGGCCGCAGTAAGCCGCCGCCGGCATGCCGCCACCGATAACCTTGCCGAGCGTGGTGATGTCGGGTGCGATGCCATACAGCGACTGCGCGCAACCGCGCGCCACGCGGAAGCCCGTCATTACCTCGTCGAAGATCAGCAGGGCGCCGGCCTTCGTGCACTCGTCCCGCAGCGTTTCGTGGAAACCTGCGACAGGGGGCACCATGTTCATGTTGCCGGCAATCGGCTCGACGATGACGCACGCGATCCGGTCGCCAACCTCGGCGAACGCGGCCTTTACCGCGTCGCTGTCGTTATACGGGAGCGTAATCGTGTGTTCTGCCAGACCGGCCGGAACGCCCGGCGAGCTCGGTACGCCGAGGGTAAGCGCGCCCGACCCGGCCTTGATCAGCAGGGAGTCCGAATGGCCGTGGTAGCAGCCCTCGAACTTGACGATCTTGTCGCGGCCTGTGTGGCCACGCGCAAGCCGAATGGCGCTCATCGTGGCTTCGGTGCCCGAGCTGACCATGCGCACCTTGTCCACGGACGGCAGCATGCTGCAGATCTTTTCGGCGATCGCCGTTTCCAGTACGCAAGGCGCTCCGAAGCTGAGTCCGTTTCTTGCTGTGGCAACCACGGCCTCGATCACCTCCGGGTGCGCATGCCCGAGGATCATCGGACCCCATGAGCCGACATAGTCGATGAATTCCCTGCCGTCCTCGGATTTCACGCGCGCGCCCGCGGCGCTCTTGAAAAAGACGGGTTCACCGCCGACGCCGGCAAATGCGCGCACCGGGGAATTCACGCCGCCGGCAATGAACTTGCGGGCATCAGTATAAAGACTCATGGTATTCCTCCTGAAGAGGAGGGGATGCTACCGGACTGTCGCGGGCTCACTCAACTGATGAATACCGAAACCCCGCTTCTCGAGGAGTGCCGGCACGCCCTCCGGGCCAACGAGATGCAGCGCGCCCACGACGACGAGGTAGTCCTGCTCGTCGTCGAGCCAGGCCGCGACAGTCTCCGCCCAGCGCCGATTGCGGCTGCTGATCAGTACCTCGCGCAGTTCTTCCTGCCCCACCGTGGCGGTCAGCAGGGCCTCCTCCAGGGCCGCGGTGTCACCGCGGTGCCAGGCATCGATCAGTTCATCGATCGACTCGCTCAGTGCAGCGCCTTCGGCCAGCGTCTGTAACAGCATCTTGCGTTGTGCCTCGATCGGCAAACCGTCGAGAAACGACAACTGTTCGTCGACCGTCTCGAGCCCTTCGATGGGTTTGCCGTCGGCGGCAGCGCGCCGTGTCATGGTCATCTCGACGCCCAGCATGGGGTTGAACCCGATGCGATACAGCATCAGGAGTTCTACCGTCATCGCGGCCAGCCAGGGTTTGCTCTGCTCGAGCATGTCGAGCGGTATGTCGATAATGGCGGCGGCTTCGCTCGCCGTGGCGAATGCCTCCTCGCCCAGGAGATCGCGCAACGTCCTGCCATCGGTCATGACGCCGGCGCGATTGAACGCTGCCTGCGCACGCAGCGGATCCATGTCGTCCATGTCGAGTTCCATCACGACAACCTCTGCATCGCGGTAGGCGTTGTCGATAACGCCGGGTAGCGGGTGATCGTGTTCGCGCAGCAGGTGGACAGAACCCAGCAGGTAGACCGAATTCGTCTCGCCCGCGACGCGCCACAGTGTGACGGGATGCGCCCGGTCGTCGGCGCTCGCGCTCGCGCATACGACACACAGCAGCAGGCAGGGCCAGCGCATCATGTGTCGACCCAGGCAATTTCGGTATCGACGCTGCCGTCCGGGTTGAGTTCGATACGACGATAGGCAGGCGGCTTGTCATCCACGGCGAATTCGTCGCTACGCGGCTTGAACTGCCGGCAGGTAGACGGCGTGGCGACAATGCGTATGCCCTGGTGGTCCCCGTCGTATTCCTGGTGGACGTGTCCAAACGCTGCGATACGCACTCGCTCGAGCGTCCTCAGGCGCTCGAGGACTTCTTCACCGTTCTCGAGCCCCACGGTGTCGAGCCAATTGCTGCCCATCGGTATCGGCGGGTGGTGCAGGCAGACCATGACGTGTTTCGCCGCACCGCCCACGACGATATCGGTAAGCCGTTCGAGTTCCGCGTTGCTGACGCGGCCCCCGGCGGTGCCTGTTACGCAACTGTCGATACCGACGATCAGCCAGTCGCCGAGCGTTTCGTAGGCGCAGTAGGAGAACGGCGGGCGGCCGCAGACAGGGCGCATGAGGTCGCGCACGTCATGGTTGCCAGGCACACAGTGAACGCGAAGATTCAGTGGCAGCATCAGGTCGCGGAAGCGCTCATAGGCGTCCGCGGTGTCATCCTGGATGATGTCGCCGGTGACCAGCACGCGGTCAGCGCGCCAGTCACCGGCTTCGTAATGATCAAGCACCCGTTGCAGGGTCGCGTAAGTCACCGTGCCACGAAGTTCGCCATCGGGTGTCGCAAACAGATGTGGATCCGTCAGGTGCAATACCCGAATGGACCCGTTGTTACCTTCCGCAGGTGCTTGAATAGGCAGGTCCCTTAGTAGCGGTAATGCTCAGGCTTGTACGGCCCGTCTTTCTCGACGCCGATGTACTTCGCCTGTTCGTCGGACAGCTTGGTGATCTTCGCTCCGATACGATCGAGGTGCAAGCGCGCGACTTTCTCATCGAGATGTTTCGGCAGTACGTAGACCTTGTTTTCGTAGTTCTCGCCGTTCCGCCAGAGTTCGATCTGTGCCAGCACCTGGTTGGTGAACGAATTGGACATCACGAAACTCGGGTGGCCTGTGGCGCAGCCGAGGTTCACGAGGCGACCTTCGGCCAGCAGGATAATGCGCTTGCCGTCAGGGAAGATCACATGATCGACTTGCGGCTTGATGTTCTCCCACTCGAACTTGTGCAGGTAGGCGACATCTATTTCGTTGTCGAAATGACCGATGTTGCAAACGATGGCCTGGTCGCGCATGCGCTCCATCTGCGGTCCCGTGACGACGTGGTAGTTGCCGGTCGCGGTCACGACGATGTCCACCTGGTCGCAGATCTCGTCGAAGTCGACGACGCGATAGCCTTCCATTGCCGCCTGCAGTGCACAAATCGGATCGATCTCCGTCACCCAGACCGTGGCGCCGAGCCCTTTGAGCGACTGCGCACAGCCTTTGCCGACATCGCCGTAGCCGCAGACGACAGCAACCTTGCCCGCAATCATGACGTCGGTCGCCCGCTTGATGCCGTCGACGAGCGACTCACGACAGCCGTACAGGTTGTCGAACTTGGACTTCGTGACCGAGTCGTTCACGTTGAACGCCGGGCACAGCAGGGCGTCGTCAGCCATCATGTCGTAGAGGCGCTTGACGCCGGTCGTGGTTTCCTCCGAGAGGCCTTTGACGTTCTTCATGATGTCGGGGTACTTGTCGTGCAGGATGAGCGTGAGGTCGCCGCCGTCGTCGAGGATCATGTTCGGCAGCCAGCCGTCGGGGCCGTTGATCGTCTGTTCGACGCACCACCAGTACTCGTCCTCGGTCTCACCCTTCCAGGCGAAGACCGGGATACCCGCGGCGGCGATGGCGGCCGCGGCGTGGTCCTGCGTGGAGAAGATGTTGCACGACGACCAGCGAATGTCGGCGCCGAGTTCCCGCAAGGTCTCGATCAGGACCGCCGTCTGGATCGTCATATGCAGGCAGCCGGTCAGGCGTACGCCGGCGAGCGGCTTCTGGCCCTTGTATTCTTCACGCAGCGCCATGAGGCCGGGCATTTCCGTCTCGGCGATGTTGATTTCCTTGCGGCCCCAGTCGGCGAGCGAAATGTCGGCGACCTTGTAGTCGTTCTTCTGAATGGCAACGGCTTGGCTGCTCATAAGTCTTTCTCCTAAATTAGGTGCCGGACACCGTATTTCGTCCGGGTGGTTGGATACCTGAAACCATATTTTCGAAATACGGTGTCCGGTACCCTAATTTGCGGCGTTTTCCAGCGCCTCGGCTTTGTCGGTCCGTTCCCAGCTCAGGTCGATGTCTTCGCGCCCAAAGTGCCCGTAGGCAGCGGTTTGCTTGTAGATCGGCCTGATCAGGTCGAGCATCGTCAGGATGCCATACGGCGTCAGATCGAAATGATAACGGATAAGCTCGGTCAACTTTGTATCAGAAAGTTTCCCGGTACCGAATGTGCGGACCGAGATGGATGTCGGTTCCGCGACGCCTATCGCGTAGGACACCTGGATCTCGCAGCGGTCAGCGAGGCCCGCTGCCACGATGTTCTTGGCGACATAGCGCGCGGCATAGGCCGCCGAGCGGTCAACCTTGGACGGATCCTTGCCAGAGAACGCACCGCCGCCGTGCCGGGCCGAACCGCCGTAGGTGTCGACGATGATCTTGCGGCCGGTCAGGCCGCAGTCGCCCATCGGCCCGCCGATTTCGAAGCGGCCGGTCGGGTTGATGTGGTACTTCGTGTCGGCGCTGATGAGATGCGCAGGAATTACCGGCTTGATGATCTCTTCCATGACGCCCTCACGCAGGTCCTTCATGGAGACATCCGGGTCATGTTGTGACGAGACGACGATGGCGTCGACCGCGACGGGCTTGTTGTCTTCGTAGACGAAGGTTACCTGGCTCTTGGCATCCGGCCTGAGATAGGGCAGCGTGCCATTCTTGCGCACGTCGGCCTGGCGCTTGACCAGGCGGTGCGAGAAGGTAATCGGCGCGGGCATGAGTACATCTGTCTCGTTGGTCGCGTAGCCGAACATCAGGCCCTGGTCGCCGGCGCCCTGCTTCTCGGCGGACTCGCGGTCAACGCCCATGGCGATGTCCGGGGACTGCTTGCCGATCGCGTTGAGGACGGCACACGAGGCGCCGTCGAAGCCCATGGCTGAGCTGTTGTAGCCGATATCGAGTACGGTAGTGCGCACGATGTCCTCGATATCCACCCAGGCAGACGTCGTGACTTCACCGGCGACGATTGCCATGCCGGTCTTGACCATGGTCTCGACCGCCACGCGCGCGGACTTGTCCTCGGCGAGGATTGCGTCGAGGATCGCATCGGAGATCTGGTCCGACACTTTGTCCGGGTGTCCCTCGGATACCGATTCCGAGGTAAACAGGAAGCTCTCACTCATGATTTAGGCTGTTCCAAACTAAGGGGTCGCGCATTGTACCCTTGATGCGACCCTCTATAACAGGGAAAATGCCCGGCTCGCGATAGCGAGAATCACCCCTCATCAAAAGGCCTCCGTGCCAAAGACAGGTCCAATGTCACATCAAGCCACTACCGCCGGCCAGCCCGCACGGCGTGTCCTCGCGAATGCAATAAGAGCACTCAGCATGGATGCCGTCCAGGCGGCGAAATCGGGTCATCCCGGCGCCCCGATGGGCATGGCGGACATCGCCGAAGTCCTCTGGCGTGACTACCTTAAACATAATCCGGCCAATCCGCGGTGGGCCGACCGCGACCGCTTTGTGCTGTCAAACGGGCACGGCTCCATGCTGTTGTACAGCCTGTTGCACCTGACCGGCTATGAAGATTTCACGATCGATCAATTGCGCAACTTTCGGCAAATGGGTTTCAAGACCGCCGGGCACCCCGAATACGAGCCGGGCGGCCCGGTCGAGACGACGACAGGTCCATTGGGCCAGGGCATCACCAATGCCGTGGGCATGGCGATGGGCGAGAAAATGCTGGCCGCCGAGTTCAATCGGCCCGGACACGAGGTCGTCGATCACAAGACCTGGGTATTCCTCGGTGACGGCTGCCTCATGGAAGGCATCTCCCACGAAGCGTGCTCGCTGGCCGGAACACTCAAGCTCGGCAAGCTGATCTGCCTCTACGACGACAACAATATCTCCATCGACGGTGACGTGGGCGGCTGGTTCACCGACGACACCGCGAAGCGATTCGAGGCCTACGGCTGGCAGGTTATCGACAACGTGGACGGTCACGACGCGGCGGCGATCGCCGCCGCGATCGACCAGGCCACCGCCGAGACGAACAAACCGACACTGATCTGTTGCAAGACCGTCATCGGCTACGGTTCTCCGAACAAGCAGGGCACGTCGGCGACGCACGGTGCGCCGCTCGGCGAAGACGAGGTCGCCGCAACGCGCAAGGAGCTGGGTTGGGATGCCGCGCCTTTCGATATTCCGGCCGACGTTGCCGCCGCCTGGGATGGACGAGAGCGCGGTGCCGGCGAGGAATCTCGCTGGAACGAGGCCTTTGCCGCCTACAACGCCGAATACCCCGAACTCGCTGCCGAATTCGCGCGCCGCATGGCAGGCAAACGACCACGCGGTTGGTGCCAGCACGCCGACAAGTCCATCGCCGAGATCGATGCCGAAGGCGCCAAGATGGCCACGCGCCAGGCCTCCCTGCGCGCATTGAACGCGTTTGCGCCGTTCCTGCCGGAGATGGCAGGAGGGTCCGCCGACCTGACCGGCTCGAACCTGACCAGGCACGCCACATCGACGCCGATCTCGGGCGACGACGCAAAGGGCAACTACGTCTGGTTCGGCGTGCGGGAATTCGGCATGACGGCGATCTGCAACGGCCTGCGCCTGCACGGTGGCTTCATCCCGTACTCCGGCACGTTCCTGACGTTCTCGGACTATTCGCGGAATGCGCTGCGCATGGCCGCCTTGATGAAAGTGCAGAACATTCTCGTCTACACGCACGATTCTATCGGTCTCGGTGAGGACGGTCCGACGCATCAGCCGGTCGAGCATACGGCGTCGCTGCGCCTGATGCCGAACATGAGCGTCTGGCGCCCATGCGACACGGTCGAGACAGCGGTCGCCTGGCGCTACGCGATCGAGAACGAAACCGGGCCGACCAGCCTCGTGCTGACGCGCCAGGGCTTGCCGCACCAGGTGCGCGATGCCGGCCAGATCGCCGCAGTCGCGCGCGGTGGTTACGTATTGAAGGACTGCGACGGCACGCCGAGTATCATCCTGATTGCGACGGGCTCCGAAGTTGAACTGGCGATGTCGGCCGCGGATGCACTGGCGGCCGAGGGTATCAACGCGCGGGTTGTATCGATGCCGAGCACGGATGTTTTCGACGCCCAGGATGCGGACTATCGCGAATCGGTATTGCCGGCGGCGGTGACCGCGCGCATTGCTATCGAGGCTGGCGTGACGGGTGGCTGGTGGCGCTATGTCGGCACCGAGGGGCAGGTCATCGGACTGGATCGCTTCGGCGAATCGGCGCCGGCTGGAGAATTGTTCGAACATTTCGGCTTCACGACGGACAACGTGGTTGCCGTCGCGCAAGACATACTGAATTAACTACTGGAGCAAGAGAAGAAAAATGGCTATCAAAATTGGTATCAACGGCTACGGCCGCATCGGGCGCAACATCGTGCGTGCAATCCACGAGTACGGGCGCGCCGGTGAGTTTGACGTCGTGGCGCTCAATGACCTCGGCGACGCGGAGACGAATGCTCACCTGACACGCTACGACACGGCTCACGGCAAGTTTGCCGGCACCGTGGAAGTCGACGGTGGTGACATCATCGTGAACGGCGATCGCATCAAGGTATTTGCCGAACGCGATCCCGGCAAGTTGCCGTGGGGCGAGCTCGGTGTTGATGTCGTCTTCGAGTGCACCGGGTTGTTCCGCACGGCCGAAACGGCCGGCAAGCACATTGCCGGCGGCGCGAGGAAGGTCATCATTTCCGCACCTGGCGGCGCCGATATCGACGGGACGTTCGTATTTGGTGTGAACGACGGCGACATCACGGCCGACCACAACATCATCTCGAACGCATCCTGCACGACGAACTGCCTGGCGCCCCTGGTCAAGCCGTTGCATGAAGCGATCGGCGTTGAGCATGGCATCATGACGACCATTCACGCCTACACGAACGACCAGGTGCTGACCGACGTCTACCACAAGGATCTGCGCCGCGCGCGTTCCGGCACGATGTCACAGATTCCGACGAGCACGGGTGCTGCCAAGGCGGTTGGCCTGGTACTGCCGGAACTCAACGGCAAACTCGACGGCTTCTCGATGCGCGTGCCGACGATCAATGTATCTGCAGTCGACCTGACGTTCGTCGCATCTCGCGCAACGTCTGTCGACGAGATCAATGACGTCCTGCGCGCGGCTTCGGAAGGTCCGCTCAAGGGAGTGCTGGCGTATAACGAAGCACCGCTCGTATCGGTCGACTTCAATCACGATCCGGCATCGTCTACCTACGACTCGACATTGACGAAGGTGATCGACGGCACGCTCGTGAAGGTTCTCGCGTGGTATGACAACGAATGGGGCTTCTCGAACCGCATGCTCGATACGGCCACCGTGTTGATGAAAGCAGCAGGCTAAAACGTCAGAAAAGGAACCAGCATGGCCGTTATCAAGATGTCCGACGTTGAGCTGTCGGGCAAACGCGTCTTTATCCGCGAAGATCTGAACGTACCCGTCGCGGACGGCGTGGTAACGAGCGACGCTCGTATCCGGGCCGCCTTGCCGACCATCAAGGCGGCTCTGGACGCGAATGCTGCGGTCATGCTGGTCTCTCATCTCGGTCGCCCGGCCGAGGGTGAGCCCGATGAGCAATTCTCGTTGCAGCCGGTCGCCGATCGCCTCGGCGAGCTGCTGGGGCGTGACGTACCCCTGGTCAAGGACTGGATTGACGGCGTAAACGTCGGGCCCGGAAGCGTCGTGTTGCTGGAAAACGTGCGCTTCCTTGCCGGTGAGAAGAAGTGCGATGACGCACTGGCGAAGAAGATGGCGGCGCTCTGCGATGTATTCGTCATGGATGCGTTCGGGACCGCACATCGCGCCCAGGCCAGTACGTATGGCGTCGCCGAGCACGCGCCGATCGCCTGTGCCGGTCCCTTGCTGGCCGCGGAACTCGACGCGCTGGCGAAGGCGCTCGACAACCCGGCGAGGCCGTTCGTGGCGATCGTGGGCGGTTCGAAGGTATCGACCAAGCTGACCGTCCTTGACGCGCTGGCCGACGTCGTCGACTGCCTGATCGTCGGTGGCGGCATTGCCAATACGTTCATTGCGGCGGAGGGCCACAATGTCGGCAAGTCACTGTATGAGGCCGACATGCTGGATACGGCCCGCGAGCTTGCGGGCAATCGCGACGATCGAGCCGAGATCCCCGTGCCAAGCGATGTCGTCTGTGCCAACGAGTTTTCGGCCGATGCGACGGCGACGACCAAGGGGGTTGATGCGGTAGCAGCGGACGACATGATTCTCGACATCGGTCCGGAAACTGCGGCGCGCTTCGCGGCCATCCTCAAGGACGCCGGGACAATCATCTGGAACGGACCCGTCGGCGTATTCGAGTTCGACGCCTTCGGTGAAGGCACCCGGATCCTGGCCGAAGCGATTGCCGCCAGCGACGCGTTTTCAGTGGCTGGGGGTGGTGACACGCTCGCCGCGATCGACAAGTACGGCGTACGCGACGGCATTTCCTACATCTCGACCGGCGGCGGTGCCTTCCTGGAGTTCGTCGAAGGGAAGAAGTTGCCTGCCGTGGCGATGCTGGAGAAGAGAGCGGCGCAATAAGCCGGCTCAGGTTTGCAGCGATTTCCAGTTGCCGGTGATGGCGATCGTCATGCCGGGGTACTGAATATTCACGAACAATATCTCGCCGTCCGGCGAGAAGCACACGCCCGCCAACTCAGAGCTCGAATGCGCGTTGTCCGCGATTGCGTACTGGCTGCCGTCGGGCCGGATACCGACAAGCCCGCAATGGCCTGACGTGTCTTCGCACACGATAAGGTCGCCCCATGGTGCCATCGTCAGGTTGTCGGCGTTGCGCAGCAATGAGCCCTCTTGCGACTCGGCGATGAGCTCGAGTTCACCGCCGTCCGCGGAGGTCGGCTTGTAGGTGAAGACCTGTCCCAGTCGGGCCGGTCCGCCGTTCGTACAGGTGAATGCGAATCGGTCACCGGCCACGCACAGCCCCTCGCCGCGCGCAAAGGTCGCCGCGCCGCGCATTGCACCGTCGTGGCGCAATGTGTCCTCGAAGGGATTCGGGTCGTCGAAATCGATCCAGCCTGCGGCGAGCGGCTCGCCGAGCCGGATCGACGGCGTCGCCGTCCAGTTGTGGGTCGCGAGTGACGGCTGTCCGTCGACGACCAGTGCCTGGAGCTTGCCGCCGGCGAGCAGCTTGCCCGGCACGTTGGGTACGTAGCGATAGAAAAGGCTGTGGTGCCGGTCCTCGGTCATGTAGACGATGCCGGTAGCCTCGTCCACGGCGCAGGCCTCGTGTTCGAAGCGGCCCATGCCCGTCAATGGAATCGCCTGCACGAGTTCGTCGGCGGCCGCCGGCACCTCGAAGACATAGCCATGCTTCTGGTCGCGCCTTGCGGCCGGTACGCCGAAATACTCAACGTCACCCGCCCACTCGAAACATTCCTCGCAGGAAAGCCAGCTGCCCCAGGGCGTCGGTCCGCCGGCACAGTTCAGTTCGGTACCGCCCAGGCTCAGGAACTGGCGTTCGGTCCCGGCGCTTTGCGGGTCGTATATCGTGGTGGTGGTGCCGCCGAGGCCAGGCGTCCGGTCCCCGCCACGGTCATAGAACTTCGCCCTGGCTTCTTCCGGCAGCGCCGAAAAACGTTTCCGGAGACTGTTCGAGCCAGTGTCCTCAGGCCGGATTTCGTGGTTACAGACAAGCCGTATGCGCCCGTCCGCGCCATCGAAGGCCGCCATGCCGTCGTGTTTCCCGGGGACTTGCAGGCCGTCGCTCATCTGGGTTCCGGCCTTCGACACAACGCTGTAGCCAAAGCCTGGCGGCAGGTCGAGGATCCGATCGGGGTCCGAAACCAGGTTGGCCTGGGCGGTGCGAGACGCGGCACAGGCGCCGGTGACGGCCGGGGCAAAGGCGGCAGCAGCTAGGCTCTGCAGGAAACGGCGGCGATTCAACATGGGAAAACCGGTATGAGAACCTGTCCGTCCAGCATAGAACCGTTTCACGGCAACTGAAAGACCCGGCAGCCCATTGGAAGCACTTTCCGCGACAAAGCTGTGCAATAATCGCGCGCATGCTGAGACGAACCAAGATTGTCGCTACGCTGGGACCAGCGTCGGAGCGACGGGAAACACTGAAAAAAATGATCGCTTCGGGCGTCGACGTCGCCCGTTTGAATTTTTCGCACGGTAATCCTGACGAACACCGCAGGCGCGCCCGTGCCCTGCGCAAGGCGGCCAAGGATTGCAGGCGTGACGTCGGACTGCTGGGCGACCTGCAAGGTCCCAAGATACGCGTCATGCGTTTCAAGAAGGGCAGTGTCCACCTGAAGAACGGCGCGTCCTTTTTCCTGGATAGCACACTCGGCCTGTGCGATGGCACCAAGAAGGGCGTCGGCGTCGCATTGGATACACTGCACCGGGACGTCAAGCCCGGTGACCTGCTGTTGCTCAATGACGGCCTGATTTCACTGGAAGTTGGCAGTGTGGAGGGCACGCGTATTCACACGAGGGTCATCGACGGTGGGATCCTGTCCGATCACAAGGGTATCAACCTCAAGGGCGGTGGTCTGTCCGCGGCTGCGCTGACCGACGTCGACCGCGAGAACATCAAGCTCGCCGCGGAATTGCAGTGTGATTTCCTGGCTGTCTCATTCGTGCGCACCGGCAAGGACATCATCGAAGCCCGGAAATTGTTCGAGGAAGCCGGTGGCAAGGGCCTGATCGTCGCCAAGATCGAGCGGACCGAAGCGGTCGAGAACATCGATGAAATCATTGATGCGGCAGACGTGATCATGGTGGCCCGCGGGGATCTCGGGGTAGAGATGGGCTACGCCGAACTCACGGGTATCCAGAAGAAGCTGATTCGCAAGACGCGCAAGGCACACAAGATCGTGATCACGGCGACGCAAATGATGGAGTCGATGATCGAGAACCCGATTCCGACGCGTGCCGAAGTATCCGATGTGGCGAACGCGGTTATCGACGGCACGGACGCGGTCATGCTGTCGGGCGAGACGGCGGTCGGCAAGTATCCCAACAAGGCAGTCAAGGCGATGGCTGAAGTGTGCGTGGGAGCCGAGAAGTTCCCCCTGCCACAAGGACGCACGAGCCACCGGATGAACGATCACTTCGATCGCGTCGACGAGGCGATCGCGATGGCGGCGATGTACACGGCCAATCACATGTCGGTCAAAGCGATCGTCGCATTGACGGAATCCGGTTCGACCGCGCGCTGGATGTCACGCATTCGCTCCGACATTCCGATCTACGCACTCACGCCGCATGAAACGACGGCTCGTCGAGTCGCCCTGTATCGCGGCGTCTACCCGGTCGAGTTCGGCGTCGACCCGGCGAATTCGACGAGCCTCTACCGGGATATCTTCGATGCCCTGCTACTGGGTGAGCACGTGGAAGCCGACGATATCGTGATCTTTACGAAGGGTGACCTGGACGGTGTCGAGGGCGGCACGAACGCGATGAAGATCGTTACGGTGAAAGCGTCGGCATGAGCCAGGTCTGGTTCCGGGTCGCCGGCGGCATTGCGCTTATCGCCGTCACCGTGGCGCTCGCAGTCTGGCTCGGCTTGCGCGCCAGCCTTCCGGACCTCGACGGCGAGCTCGCCGTTGCCGGCATTAGCGATGCGCTGACCATCGAACGC
>Ga0224496_10000599_pt1 | contig 24690 bp, 20 predicted proteins | sample SF_Jul11_sed_USG_2_FD_168127 | JGI IMG/M metagenome (GOLD analysis project Ga0224496, IMG submission 168127) | Sediment microbial communities from San Francisco Bay, California, United States - SF_Jul11_sed_USGS_8_1 | ecosystem: Environmental > Aquatic > Marine > Sediment | place: USA...
TGAATGGCTTACTCTCATGCCCGTCCGCGGCGCCGACGCCTGTTTTGGCAACACCCAGCTCAGTGTCGATGAATTTCGAGGGCAATCTCTTGCGCAGGAATCCTGATGCGGGCATCGACATCAGCAACAGCAGGAATATCACGGCGCCTACTGCGTCGGCGGACAAGCTCGCCACGTAGATGGATGAGTCCCGGATCCCGACCGCTTCGGCCGTGGCGACGAAGTTCAACGAACCGCCGATGTAACTGGAGGTAATCGTGCCGACAATCTCGGCTTCCAGCGGTCCCATATTGACCAGCGCCGCGCCGGCGAATGCGCCAGCCACGGTTGCGGCCGCGGCCAGCAGGAAGGCGATCAGCATCGGGCCGGATTCGACGAAAATCGTTCTGAAGTTTGCCCGCAGCAACAACAGCGGTATAGCCATCGGCACGAGAACCGACGCCACGGTATCGTAGACGGGCGCCGAGTAGGGAATGACGCCCAGGTTAGAGCAGGCCATCGCGATGCCGAGCAGGATCAGCGGACCGCCGACCCTTTGCCCCCAGGGACGGCGTTCGGCCCAAAAGCCGAACGCCACGATAACCATGATGACCGCGCTGAGCGCGAAGAGCCGATCGGCGTCAATCAGAGGCATGGATCAGCACATCGGGCGCCCGTGTCAAAAATTGACGCCGGCCATCACGCCATAGGTCCGGGGCCGTATGTAGCCCAGGCCGACCCGGCCGGTATAACCCTCATCAGCCGAACTGATGGTATTGATGCCCGCTTTGTCCGTCACGTTCTTGCCGTACAGTTCGACGAACCAGTTTTCCCGTCGCAACCCGGCACGGAGGTTCAGGGTCGTGTAGTTGTCAACGTTGCGTATGTTGTTATTGGCGTCTCGGTTGCCGAGATCAGCCGGCCGGTCGCCGACGTAGGCGAAGCTGCCGCCAACGTAGGCCTCGGAACCACCCTTAGTATCCCACTCGTAGTCTGCCAGCAGACCAAAGGCCCATTCCGGCACGTAAGACAGCGGGTCTCCGTCAGCAGCGCCGAGATCCGGTGCATCTTCCGTGAGGTAAGCGTCGGTGTAAGCGGCGTTCAACGCAAACACAAGTCCGTCCGTGGGCGCAAAACTCGTGGCGAACTCGATACCCTTGCTGGCGGCTGTGCCGGCGTTCGCATTAGCCGTAAAGCCGCTAAAGCTGCTCGTCACCTGGATATCCTCCCAGTCGAGAAAATAGGCCGTGACATCGACCGAGAACCTGCCGTCGGCAGCGCTGTGCTTGTAGCCGGCTTCATAGCTGGTCAGGCTGTCCGATTCGTAAGATGTCGGAAAGTCGGGCGGAGCCGTCGGCGGCACTGCATTCGGGCCGCCCGGCCGGAAGCCCGTAGCAACCCGGGCGTAGATGGACGAACTGTCATTCAGCTCCCAGCGCGGCGAGACAGACCAGGTAACCGGGCTTTCGGACGATTTTCCGGACACGTCGGTGTCCCCGGCGAGCGGGCCGGACGTGATCTGCCTTATCGTTTGATCGTTGTCGCTTGCGCGCGCGCCGAAGGAAAGCTCGAAGCGCGGCGAGATGTACCACGTGGCATTCGCAAAAACGGCGAGTTCTTCGTAAGTGGACTGCAGGTCGGCGACTGCCAGTGCAGGAAACCCGGCGGCAAGGTTCTCGGTGCCGGAGTCGACCGCGTAGATCACCTGGTTGATGAGGGACTCTTCGTCCGCATAGTAGGCGCCCAGCAGCCACTCGAAGGTGTCATTGTCGGCCGACAGCAGCCGGAATTCCTGGGTCAATTTATCGGTACTGGTGATCTGCGGCAGCACGGCGCTCAGTAGCGGCGCGATTTCGGGCGTATTGGGGTCATCAAACACGAATGTCAGGTACGCCGCCAGGGACGTCAGCCCGCCGAGCAGGGCGGTGGCCAGCGCGGCGTCCTGCTGCAGGTTCTGCTCAAACGAGCCGTCGCCCGTGACCGATTGCAGGGTTACGCCGCCAAAGCTCCAATCGAGCGTAGCGCTGTAGAGCCGGTACTCGATGTCGGAGTATGCCTCCTGGTAACGCGATTGCACCGGGCTGCTGTATTGCGGCTGCAGTGTTACGGCGTCGGCGTCGACCAGGTTCGGGCCGCCGCTGTCGATGTCCTGCATCAGCGCCATGAGGTTTACGGAGAATCGCTCCGAAGGAGCAAACAGGGCGATCACCCGTCCTCCGACCGTTTCGGTCCAGTTGAGACCTTCTTCGACGCGGGTGCCTTCAACCACGTTGATGACCGGAGCAGGAAAACTCGGCAGCGGGTTATTGCCGATCGAATCGATGTAACCTTCGTCGGTCCGGGAATATGCGGTGGCTCGTAATGCGAATTGATCACTGATGGGAATGTTCAACATGCCGTTGAACGCGAAGCCCGTATCGGCATCCTTCACTTCCTCGGCCGCTGCCTGGACGCTGCCCTCAAACGCTTCTGTGTTCGGCTGGTTTGGCACGTATTTCATTACGCCGCCCAGGGCGCTTGCGCCGTACAAAGTGCCTTGCGGTCCGCGCAGCACTTCAACCCTGGCGAGATCGTAGGTGTCGAAGTCACCGGAAAGGATAGCGGCGTTGGCGAGGCCGCTGCTGGAGCCAAACGGTACGTCGCCGACGTAAGTGCCAACTGTCGATGCGATGCCACCGGTATTGGTGCCGCGTAAAGTAATCCGGGTAACGCCGCGCTGGCCGGTATCAATGCTGAGGCCCGGGACCAGCATGACGAGATCTTCGATGTTGTCGGCTTGCTGCCGTTGCAACAGGTCACCCGAGAGCACACTGATCGACATCGGAATGTCCGCGAGTGCCTGCTCGCGCTTCTGCGCCGTGACGATGATCTCGTCAAGGGCTGAAGCTGCTACGTCCTGTGCAAGCGCATCCGAGCCGTAGAATGCCGAGCCGACTGTGGCAAGGCTGGAAAACAAGATTGCTGCTGAAAAGCCGTTTGATTTACGCATAACTGCAAATATCCCCCAGAAGGATTCGATAGAATCGCAGTTAATACTAGTCCTGCAGCCGAAGTACTTTATAGTCTGATTCGGCGAATCTCTGTGCAGAAACGGTGAACCTAGCTGCCGTAGGAACGGCGCCACTCCCGCGGATTCTGGCCGCTGTAACGGCGAAATGCGCGCGAGAATGCCGACGGGTCGTCGTAACCGACGATACTGCCGATTTCGGCTATGGAGTGGCGGTTTTCTTTCAGCAGCAGCCGTGCCGCGTCGATACGTTTGTTGATGCAGTACTGCATGACCGTTGTGCCGTTCATTGAGCGAAAGCCGCTCTTGAGGCGGGTCTCGGATATACCCAGTCGCTGCGCCAGTTTCGGTATCGGCGGCGGGTTCGCGTATTCCATGCTCAGTATGGCGCGCGCCCGGCGGATTTTCTCGCTGTGCGGCAGGTCCATGTCAACGGGACTCCGGTCGGTCAGGTTTTGACTGTTCTTGAGGATCTGCAGGCCAATGCACAACAGCTCATCGAACTTGGCCGACATCCAGTGGCCAAGCAACGAGCCCGCGACCGGCAGGTGGAAACAGGACCATATCGAATCACGATGCACGTCCTCAAGAAAAAACACCTGCTGACGTGGTTTCCGGTGGCGTCCATCGAGGCATTCGAGCAGCCAGGCCGGATAGCCGTCGCCAGACTCACGCATGCGGCTCAGCAGGTTTGACAGCGTCGTATTCACCACGACGTGTCGAATATCGACATTGATCTTGGGCACCCGGTAGGTCGTGTCCTTGCCGGGCACCACCGAAACGATCAGGGCGGGTCCCAGGTCATGCACGTTCCTGCGCTTGCCGAGTATTTCGGAGCGCTTGACCGTCGACACAAACTGGAAACTGATGACGTCGGCAAGCTCGTTTCGAAGCACGATGGGCTTCCTGAGAATGGCGTCGTTAATGTCGATGAGTCGATCAATGTCGATTCGATACGAAAGCAATCCCTGGATCCCGGGTGAGGCAGGATCATGCGTGACGCTCTGGTCCGGCGTCGAATTGAACCGCGTGAGACGGTGCGCATTCGCGAAAAGGGCGCTTAGCTGCTTCGTCGACAATTCTTCCAGGTCGAAGCCCGGAGCGATCTCCACGTAATATTCGTCGCCGTAAATCATTCCTGCCGCACCCTGACACCGCCTGCATTTCCTGCCGGTTCTGCACATTATGATGGCGTATCGGCCTATCAGGCAAATGCGCGGCGACTATATGATCCGGCAGATCCCGGTCCACACAATCAGCGGAAATTTCAAACCATGAATAAATTCCTGAAGCACCTGTTCGGCTGCACTCTGGTCCTCCTGATCGTCGCGAATGCCCAGGCTGCACCGGCTGAGCTCGATGACCCTGCTGCGCTGGAAACGTTTGTCGACGGCGTTATTCGTCCGCTGATGAAAGCCAATAACAGCCCGTCGGGCACTGTGACCATCGCAAAAGGCGGCCAGGTCCTGCTTGCCAAGGGCTATGGCTTTGAGGATATCGCGGAACAGGTCCCGGTTGACGCATACGAAACGCTTTTTCGCCCGGGTTCTGTGTCGAAATTGTTCACCTGGGTGTCGGTCATGCAGCTGGTGGAGCAAGGCAAGCTTGACCTTGATGCGGATGTAAACGACTACCTGACCGATTTCAAAATCAAGGAAACATTCGACGAGCCGATAACGCTGCGGCACATCATGACGCACACACCAGGATTCGAAGACGGCGGCCTGGGTTACCTGATTGTCGACGATCCTGAGCTGATCCTGCCGCTCAGCGAAACCATGAAGCTCTATCAGCCGGAGCGCGTCAATCCGCCCGGCGTACAGACGGCCTATTCAAATTACGCCACCTCGCTGGCAGGCCTGATAGTGGAAATCGTCTCGGGCGTCCCGTTCAACGACTACGTCAAACAGAACATCTTCGATCCTTTGGGCATGACGAAGTCGAGCTTCGAGGAACCGCTGCCCGCCGAACTTGAGGCACGCATGGCGACCAGCTACAAACCCGAGCTGGGTGCCTATGCCGCAAAGGACTTCGAGATTATCGCTAACTTCGCGCCGGCGGGCGCCCAGTCAGCAACCTCACCCGACATGGTTCGATTTGCACAAGCGATACTCAATGGCGGCGAACTCGACGGCAATCGCATCCTGAAAGCGGAAACGGTCGCCGAAATGCTGACCCCGAACTTCACGCATGACGAGCGCACGACGCCAATGTTACTCGGCTTCTACGAAACCGATTACAACGGCCACTCAGTCGTCGGTCATGGCGGCGACACCATCTATTTTCACTCCTACCTCGGCATCGACCAGGCGGAAGACCTGGTCTTCTTCGTCTCCTTCGCGTCTTCGGGCGGCAGCACCGTTCGTTCCATGTTTGCGCCCGCGCTGTACGACCGTTATTTCCCGCGCAGCGAGTCGCCGCCAACACCGCCGGAGGATTTTCTGGAGCGCGGTGCCCGGTACGCCGGCAGCTACGGCTTTTGGCGCGGTAACTTTTCCAAAATAGAGAAAGCATTCAGTATGGGCAGCGCGATCCAGGTCGCGCCCACCGAAGACAATACCCTGCTGCTCGCGTTTGCCGGCGGCGCCAAACAGTACGTCGAGGTCGAAGACAATCTGTTTCGCGAGCTCGATCCCAACATGTCGCTCATCGCCGGCATCAGCCCGCGCCTGGTCGCGTTCCAGGAGAACGAGGCCGGCGCAATCACCGGCTTCGTGATGGACGGCCTGCCGTTCATGTCGGCACGCAAGTTGTCCGTCATCGAGACCGCAAATTTCAATTATTCGCTGCTGGGCCTGTCGCTGGTCATTCTGCTCGCGGTTGCGCTGCGCCGCTGGTTCCAGCGGCGCGAACTTGCGTTGCTTGGGCCTGCGGAGCGCGTCGCGTTTAACGCGTCTTTCTATGCGGCGGCCGCGCACCTGTTGACCGTAATAGTGGGCATAACAATCGTTTCGATTATTGCCGACAATCTGATCAACGGCTTTCCGCTTAGCTTCAAGGTCTGGCTGATCATGCCGATCATCGCCACGCTCAGCAGTATTTACCTGCTGTACCGAACGATCGGCGTCTGGAAGGACAAGTTGTTCGCCAGTGTCTGGGTGCGAGTTCGCTACACGTTTGTTGCCCTGGCCGGATTGTTCCTTGCGTGGTTCTACTACTACTGGAACATCCTCGGCTTCCAGTACATGGTCTAGCCACCCGCTATCGAGGAAACGGACATCATGCGAAAAGTGAAATTTTCGATGGAGCAGTGGGAGCTCGAAGCGCCGTTTCGCATAACGGGCCACGTATTCCATGTGATCGACATGCTGCATGTGACGATCAGCGAAAACGGCATCGAGGGACGTGGTGAGGCAGCAGGCGTTTACTACCTTGGCGAAACCGGAGCGAGCATACTCGCGAACGCCGAGTCGGTGAAACAGGACCTGGAACTCGGCGCCGATCGGCAAACACTGCGATCGCTGCTGCCAGCCGGCGGCGCGCGCAACGCGATAGACTGCGCGCTGTGGGACCTGGAGGCCAAGTTGTCCGGACGCACTATCTGGGACCTGACGGGCATCGCGCCGGAAAAGACGCAAAGCTTTTTCACCATCGGCTACGACACGCCGGAGAAAATGGCGGCGAAGGCACTGGCACTCAACTCGAGCAAACTTAAAGTCAAGTTGACCGGCGAACAACCACTGGAGTGCATCAGCGCGGTTCGCAAGGTGCGGCCCGATGCTGAAATAATCGTGGACGTTAACCAGGGGTGGAGCTTCGCGCAGCTCGTTGAGCTGGCGCCGAAGCTCAAGGCACTCGATGTAAGCATGATCGAGCAGCCGCTGCCCAGGGGCGGTGACGACGAACTGGAAGGTTATTCATCGCCGGTCCCGCTGTGTGCCGACGAATCCTGCCTGAATACGGCCGAATTCGAACAGGCTGCGCGCCGCTACCAGGTTATTAATATCAAGCTTGACAAGACCGGTGGGCTGACCGAAGCGCTTGATCTTGCCAGGATGGCTCAGGCCTGCGGCAAGGACCTGATGATCGGCAACATGGTAGGAACATCGCTTGGCATGGCGCCCGGCTACGTGGTCGCGCAGCTGTGCAAGTACATTGACCTTGACGGCGCGCTCTACCTGAACAGCGACCGTGAGTATCCTATGACATTCGATCAAGGCTTCATGTCACGACCCGAGAGCGAGCTCTGGGGCTGAGCAACCTGGGATAAAACGGAACGCCAATGCCAAAACCGAAGTCGATCGCCCGCGTTTTTGCTGTTGTAACTAATTGCCTGTTGGCTGCTGCGTCGCTCGCAGCACCGTCCGAAGCGGATATTGACCAGATCGTCAAGCGCTCACTCGACGCTTTTGCCGTACCCGGCATGAGCGTTTCCGTCGTCTATGACGGCAAGACGCTCTATGCCAAGGGACATGGCGTCCTCGAGATCGACAAAACGGCGCGGGTCGACGAGAAGACCCTGTTCCAGATAGCGTCCGTGTCGAAAGCATTCACCGCGGCAGCCCTTGCCATCCTCGTCGACGACGGAAAGTTGCACTGGGACGACCCGGTTATTGACTATCTCCCCGAGTTTCGCATGTACGACCCCTGGGTCACGCGCGAATTCACAATTCGTGATCTGCTCACCCACAGAAGCGGCCTGCCGATTGGTGCAGGTGATCTCCTGTTGTTCCCCGAGGCGCAAAGCTCGCGGGACGAGATTATCCACGCGTTGCGATTTCTCAAACCCGGCACAAGTTTTCGTTCCGAATTTGCTTACGACAACCTCATGTACATTGTCGCGGGAGAGCTTGTCGGCAGAGTTTCCGGTGCGTCGTTCGAAGAATTTCTCGAAAGCCGGCTCTTGCATCCTGTGGGAATGAGTGACTGCTCGGCGACCTTGAATCGGGCAGGCAGGCATCTTGCCAAAGCGACCCCCCATGTCGAGGTTGACGGCACGCTGCAAACGACACTCTCGTTGGAGTCGGATACCGGCGCTGCTGCGGGCGGCATCAATTGCAGCGCCCGTAGCATGGCGCTCTGGGCTTCGTTCATTATGAGCAAGGGCAAGAACGCGGATGGGGAGCAGATTATCAGTGCCGCCCAGGTTGACGAGCTGCTGAAACCCGTCACGTTGCTGCCAAGCGGCGGCTACGCGGCGCAACACACCGGCGCCTTCCTGAATGCCTACGCACTCGGCTGGAACGTCTCTACTTTTTACGGCCAGCCATTCCTCTCGCACAGTGGCGGCCTGTGGGGAATGACCACCTTTTTAACTATCCTTCCTGAGCAGGGTCTCGCAGTGTTCGTCAGCAACAACAAGTTGTCGCCGGCACCTCGCGCCGTGGCGAACGAAATTATCGACCGCTTTCTCAGAGACCTTAGCCCGGATGCCGGTAAGGACTGGATAGGCATCGTAAGCGACGCGATGAATGCCAGGAGCAGCGGTGCGGCAGAGGTCGTCGCCGCATCGGAATCGTCGCGACGCGCGGACAGTACACCAAGCCTGCCACTCGAAGCCTATGTCGGGACTTACCGCGATCCGTGGTACGGCGATATCGCGATCAGCCTGCAGGCAGATGGAAAGCTCTGGTTTCGGTCCGCACGTAGCGCCCCCTTGTCCGGCCCGCTTGAGCATTTTCAGTTTGATACGTTTATCGCCCGCTGGACCGAAAGAAAATATAACAACGATGCCTACGTATCGTTTTCGCTCGGTGCCAACGGTGACATCGAGCGGATCCGGATGAAGGCGGTTTCCCCGGCAACGGACTTTTCGTTCGACTTTCACGATCTGGATCTCGTCCGCATAGCGGAATGAGCTGCACACCGAACACAGGAACCACTATGCGGAAAAGTATTCGCCGGACGGCAGTTCTGGTCGCAGTAACTGTTTTGCTCAGCTGCACAGTAGCCTGCGCGGACCCGGACAGGTATGACGTCATTATTCGGGGCGGTCAGGTCATAGACGGCTCCGGTGCGCCGGGAATCAAAGCGGATGTGGCGATCAACGACGATCGAATTGCGGCGATTGGCGAGCTCGCCGGCGCACACGCCGATATCGAGATCAACGCCGCAGGGCTGGTGGTTGCGCCCGGCTTTATCAACATGCTGAGCTGGGCTGTCGACAGCCTGGTCAGGGACGGTCGTGGACTGAGCGACATCGCGCAGGGGGTCACCCTGGAAGTCTTTGGCGAAGGCTGGTCCATGGGCCCGATAGCGGATACGCCGGAAACCCGGGAAATGCTCTCGAATTTTCTGGAAGGCGACTATAAAGAGCTGCCATGGACTACCCTTGGCGGGTACCTCGAATTTCTGGAAAACAAAGGCGTTTCTCCAAACGTAGCGTCATTCGTCGGTGCCACCACGCTGCGTATACACGAGATCGGGTTTGACGATCGCCCACCTACGCCGGACGAACTTGAAAACATGAAGGCGCTGACTCGCCAGGCTATGAAAGAGGGCGCCATGGGTCTTGGCAGTTCCCTGATCTACCCTCCGGCATTCTTCGCATCGACGGACGAACTGGTGGAACTCGCGAGGGTCGTCGGAGAATACGACGGCATGTACATCTCGCACATGCGCAGCGAGGGTAACCGGATTGAAAAATCGGTCGAGGAACTGATAACGATCGCTCGCGAAGGCGATGTCAGCGCCGAGATCTACCATCTCAAGATGGCAGGGCAACAAAACTGGGACAAGCTCGACGCCGTTGTCGAGATGATTGAGACGGCGCGCCGGCAAGGGTTGAATATAACCACGGACATGTACACCTACGTCGCCGGCGGTACGAGCCTGTCTGCCTGCTTCCCGCCATGGGCAAGTGACGGCGGCAATGACGCGCTGCTGGAGCGTCTGAAAGACCCGGCAAGCCGTTCCAGGATTGTCGAAGCGATGCGATCCGACGCGGATGACTGGGAAAACCTGTACTTCGGTGCCGGTCCTGGCGGGGTCCTGCTGGCAGAGACCGGCGAATCGGCACTGCAGCCCTACGTCAGCAAGACGATTGCCCAAATCGCAGCCGATCGCGGCAGTAGCCCGGAAGACACGGTTGTCGATCTCGTGATCGAATCAGGAAACACGATCGGCGCAATCTTTTTTCTCATGGACGAGAAAAATGTTCAAAAGCAAATTCGCCTGCCGTGGATGAGTTTCGGCTCGGATGCGGCCGCGGTTGCGCCGGAAGGGGACGTACTGAATCAAGGGGCCCACCCGCGCACCTATGGAAATTTCGCACGGCTCCTCGGCCACTATGTGCGAGACAAGCAAATCATTTCGCTGGAAGAGGCGATTTACAAACTCACATCTCTGCCGGCGACCAACCTGAAGATCAGGGACCGCGGCTTGCTTGCGGAAGGCTACCTGGCCGATATCGTCGTCTTTGACCCGGACACTATTGCCGACCATGCGACTTTTGAAAACCCGCATCAACTCGCTACGGGTGTGTTGCATGTGTTCGTGAACGGCGAGCAGGTCCTGCGTGACGGCCAGCATACCGGGGCGCTACCCGGGCGAGTCGTGCGCGGTCCGGGCTATCAACCGGATCCTGGCTGAAACCTGCCGAACGCTAAACGGCCGCTAACTGCGCCGCCTCGCGATACGACACAACTTTCTGCCGTTCCTCGTCCCAGAGGCAACACCGGAAGCAGTCCAGGATATTTCGCGCAGGAGACAAAGCGGGTCACTGGGTTGTGTCTATCCAGTGCATTGGTATGGAAGTTACTGAATGCAGCCCAGGACATACTGCATTCTGCCTGTCGGCTTATTACCGAAAGAAAAGTCATGCTCGTCTTCAATAGTCGACAGGCGAATATCCGTTGTGCCCTGCGCGGTTAGCGCCTGCAGGCTTGCAGCATCAAGTTCGAACCTGACGATAGCGTTACGGCCGCTTAGCTTGACTTCTTCATAGGCAGCCAGTTCCACGATCGTGTCGTCTGCCATCAATATGAGTAACTTGCCGCCTTCCGGGACAGTCGGTTGCCCGTAATATCCGACCAGGCCAATTCGCAACGCCAGGAACTTCTTTCCGTGTTCGATTGCGCCGGCCATCCAGCCGTGATCGACGGCCTCGTTACCGGTGGGTCGAAAAGGCTTCCACTTCGTTAGAACGATTTTTTCCCTGGTGAATGGATCTGCCTCATTCGTCTTGTATTTGCATTCTTCGGCGCTTGCTGTCGACGCTATGAAGAGGATGATCGTGACGATCAGCGCGGTGCCTGGAATATTCATGTGGCCTCCTGGGCCTGTCGCAAACAGCTGACGACCTTGCTGAGCGCACCGTTGCCCGTTTTGTTGACATTGAAATCGATGGAGCCGGCATCCGACACGAATTCATAACGGCCACCCACGGCGGCGATTCGAATGTAAATTACGTCCTGCCCTGCTAACGCGTCGGCCGCTTCGGCGTCGAGACGATAGGAGAGGTTGAACTTTGTAGAGACAACATATGTCCCTGCGTCATATATCGCGCGAGTCGTCCCTCTGACGTCCTTCATTGCAGGCAACCTGACGATCGACTGGTCGGCCATCGTTATGGCAAGACTGGAGTCTTTGGCTATGAAAAGCGCGTGGTACAAGTCCTCCTCATTCGGTGCGTATTGCGTCGTGTTACTCAGCTTGACGCCCACGGAAATTGAGTTCTGCTCTCCTACACTGATTGCCCGCACTGTCATTTCGTGCCGATTGCCAATGATTTGGTTAAACGATGCGCTAATCCAACTCGTCATGTCGACCGAGTCTGTCGTGACGAGCTTTTCCTTGGTGAACAGATCGATTTCATTCTTTCGGTAATCGCAATCCGCGGCATTTGTCACTCCACTCGCGGCCATCACCGCCATTGCCGTCGCGACCAGTGACGTGCGCATTACAATGCGGCCTGAATGCATTCGATGGCTTTCGTGATGTCGGCAAAGGACTTCTTGTGAATTGCGACGTCGTATTGCGTATCGGCGGCTTCCACTCTTATGTTGGTCGCCCCCTGACGGGTCAGCGCTGCTATCGCCTCGCTATCCAGTGCGTACCGGATGTCTGCTTCCGCCTCGATCTCGAATGATGAAGTGATATTCATCCCGGTCTCTGGCGGTGTGACGGCAGAGTTCACTCTCTCTTCCCTGGCGGAATAGAGCGTCACGATAGTCTCATCGGCCATCATGACCAGCAGCCTTGCACCTTCCGGAACAACGATCCTATCTTCCAGTTCGTAAAACGGTGGCTCGAGGTCACTGAACCCCTTTAACTCAATTTTTACTCGAAGGCTGATCTCGTCTGTTTCATACCATGCCGAAACAAAGCCGGCAGGCGTGTCCATGGACGTGTCGCCGAGATCGCCGAAAAAGGACTCCATCGGGTCCCACCGCGTCCATAGCGTTCTGACTTTGGTGAACTTATCGGTCGAGTCGTGCTGAAACCGGCATTTGGCCGCGTGGACGGCGCTGGTGGTGAAGAGTGCTGACAGAATAACGAGCCCGAGTACCGATTTTTTCACTAAATGCACGCCAGCACTTTCTGCATCTTTTTCGCGCCCTTTTTCCCGAACTTATAGTCTTTGTCTCCGCCGTTCGTTTGCAGTCGAATGTTCATGATGCGCTTGGTTAGTAGTGCATTCAGTGTAGCGGCGTCGAGCGGAAATTTGACGACAGCCTCCACGACGTGCCACGGATCCCGGTCGCCAATAACTTCCTCTTCCGTATGCAGTTCGAGAATTGATTCATCGTCCATCAATATGAGCAGCTTACCGTTCTCAGGAATGATCAGCTCACCCTTGTCGGCGCCCTGGTCAACGCGCACGGCGAAGTATTTTTTGTCGCCAATTGAAACGCCGGAGCCGACAATGGTGTCGCCAACAATGACCAAAGTGAACGTGTCCCATTTCGTCCAGAGTACTTTCTCTCCGGTTCTGCTGTGGAGTGTGTCGACGTTGAATTTGCACTTGGCGTGTGCCGGTATGGCCGTTAAAGATATCGCCAGCACCATTAGTGCTGCTAACGCTCGTCTGGTTATCAGAGTACGCATTTCAATGCCCCTTGAATGGTCATCATTGACTTCTTCGTGATGATCTTGTCGTCCCAGATCAGGTTGCGATGGCCAAAGTAGAGATCTCCGTCCGGCAAGGCCTGCCGCAAAGCGACGACACGATTGTTGCTGAGTAATGCTATCGCATCGTCATCCAATACGTAGCGTGCCATGACTTCACCGTACGTGACGCGATAGTCGGACCCTGCATTGTCCTCCCACTGCGGCATCGTCACCGTGGCTGGATAAACAAAATCTTCTATGGCATAGAGAAGGAGATTGGTTCGATCTTCAAGCGTGATTCTGAGCGCAGACCCTTTGGCGATGACGTAAGGCCGGTTTTCCAGATTCGCGACGAAGGGTTTCAGCCGCAGATCGAACTTGCCCGTTTTCTTCTTGTAGTCACTCTCTTCCAGTACGATTTCGAACTCGGGAGGGATCGCGTGGTAGCGCGTCACCCCGTGATTGAGTGCCAGGAAGATCGTGCCGCCGTCTGAAATCGCCTGAACCGGGCTGATTTTCGTGCCAGGACCAAAGCCTAGTTCGTCGGGTTGATTTATGGATTCCCAGGCAGTGCTGATAATTTTCGCATTGGTAGACGGGTTGAGCGTTTCCGGCTCGTACTTGCACTCGTTGGCCGCTGCGAAAGCTGGGGAGGGCAACACAAATGCTGTGATTATTGAGATGGCGAGTATCTTCATGTCATCGGATCCTGTGAGCGGGGTAGTCAGAGTTCTGGAATTGGCCCTACTGAAGGCACTCGATGGACTTCTTGATATCGTCGACGCTGGAACGATGAATTGCGATATCGATGTCGCCACTGACGTTGGTAACTCGCACGCTTGCAGCGCTCTGTGCCACCAAAGCATCGGCCGTGTCACCAACAAGTTCGTAGCGCAGGGTTACGGCCGACGTAATAGAGAACCTATTGCTAACAAGCGGGTGGGCTTCCAGTAACGTGATCTCCGATTCGATGTCTGCATCCCGGCTGGCAGGAAGTTCGACAATCGTTCCGTCCGCCATGGTTATATGTAGTTTGCTGCCTGCAGGGACAGCGAGTAATTTGTCGTGGTCTTCCTGCGAGGGTTCGGATTTGAATTTTTCGTGGTGATCAAAGCGAAGACCAAGATACTGTTTTCCACCTTCGGATATGGCCGACACCGAGGAGCCGGTGGTCTCTTCACCTCCGCCGACCCAGCCTGTGACAATCGGGTTCCATTTCGTGCGGACGGTATTCGATCCGCTGAACATGTCGTTGTCGTCTTCCCTGAATTTGCATTTGCCGGCAAAGGCGCTTGTGCTGAGCAACAATGCCAGCATCGCGACAAATATCGGAAAAATCCTGATCATGTCGTCGCTCCCTTAAGGCATTCAAGAGCGTGACTTATGTTGTCAAGACTGTTTTTCCTAAAACGAACGTCATGTTGTCCGGCGACGGTCATGATCCTCACCGCTTTGGATGGTTGCGCCATTAATGCGACCATGTCGTCGGCGTCCATGATGTATTGGAATGTCGCGTAGCTGGTGAACCATCCAGGCGGTCCAGGAGTAGTATCGGCTACGACGTCGGCATACGCGTATAAGGAGATGACGGAGCCATCCAACATTGCCACTTTGAGTTCGCTGCCCTCAGGAACAACGACGGACTTGTCCAGGTCTTCCTGCGTCTGGCCGGTGTCCTCCCTGACGTATTCGATCTGAACGCTAAGAAACCGTCTGTCACCTTCGGCCCGGGCAGACACACGGCCGGTCATTTCACGAGTTTCATGCCTTAAGAGATTTGTCAGTTCCTCGTATCTGACGACGACGACAAGTTCTCCCGAATTCTTGTCCACCGCGTTGTGTGCATAATTGCAACTGGAACCGGCTGCCAGTACCGGGCCGTTGCCCAGTAGTGCCGTAATCGTTATGGCGCCAATAATGGCCAGGATGCTCTTCATACCGTACGCTCCAGTTTATCGTTTGATAGTGGGGATCGAGCGCCGGCGAGCACGCCTGTGAAGATCGGAAGCAGGGAAAGAAGCGATTGTTGCTATTTTTCCAACTGCTCCACTACTTCTATACAGGGAACTGTAGAGGATTGATAGTGAACGGGGCCTGAACGGCCGGCCTGGCGCATGTCGCCGTTACACGGCCTCTCTAAGCGGCGGCGAACCTTGCCGCCTCGCGATAGGAAACGACTTTCTGCCGTTCCTCATCCCAGAGGCAACACCGGAAGCAGTCCAGGATATCGCGTGGTTTCAGCGTCGTTGTTATGGGTGACTGCAGTTCCGGGATTGCCGCCATCGCTTCGGGCAATCGATAAAACGGGATGCGCACATTGAGGTGATGGATATGGTGAAAGCCGATGTTACCGGTGAACCATTGCATGACCCTGTTGAGTTTCAGGTAGCTCGACGACTCCATAGCGGCGTCAGGGTATGACCACTCGTCGCCCTGCAGTATGTGCATGTCCTTGAAGCTGTGCTGGGCATAGAATAGGTAGCTACCGAGCGCCGAGGCAATGGTCATCGGCAACAACACGACGAAGAACGCGGTAGCGAAGCCGCCGACTAACCACAGCACAGTGATCAGTGCCGCGTGACCGACGAGCGCCAGCAAAGAATCCCAATGATGTTTCGGGTCCTGCAACAAAGGCAGCAAGGTGACGTTCAGGAAAAAGATCGTGAAATAGCCTGCCAGCAAAGTGAGCGGATGCCGGATGATCCGGTAGCTCGCTCTTTCAGCGCGCGTCGCCTCTCGCCACATCTTCGTTGTCATCATCGGGAATGCACCGACGCTTACAGAGGAAATCTGCCCGACATGACCGTGATGATAGTTATGGCTCTTCTTCCATGAGCGCGGCGGCGTCAGCGAAAGGGCTGAATAGACCGAGAACAGGACCCGCGCGACACGAGAGCGCACGAGGATCGCCCGATGCATGTAGTCGTGGAAGGTGATGAATGTGCGCGCCATCAACAAGGCTGCAAGCACAGAGCACGCCAATCGCAGCGGCCACCATGCCAGGACGCCGGCGCCAGTTAGCGCGGCCGCCAGCATCGCGAAGGTTGAGCCGACGTGCCACCAGCTCACGCGTGTCGATGCCTCCGTGAACGGCACGGTCGCATTGATCAGATCCTGCCCTGTACGCATTCTTTCACCCGATTCGGTATCTATCACCAGTGATGGGGAAGATATCTCTTCAGGCGGGGAATGGATTTTCAAATTGCGCCAAGTTTGTTTTACTGAAGGCAATCATCGGCATACACTTTCGCGATGCCTGAAATCACTGAAGCACCTATAGCGTGTCCGTACTGCGGTGAATCGATATCCGTGCTGGTCGACGATTCGCTAACCCAACAGAGCTACGTCGAGGATTGCCAGGTCTGTTGTCGGCCGATCGTCATGGATGTTGCTGTCGACCTGGATGGCGATGTGACGGTGTCGGCACGGAGTGAGGACGAGTAGGCGTCACTCCGAAGGCCACCAGTGCCATCAAGAATAATAATTCAAGACCGATTGCGCCACCGCCGCCGTTGCTCGTACCCGGGCTGACGGGAACATTGCTACCGCTACCGCCAGGCGCATTGCTGCGCGGGATGTAGATCGTTGCCTGGCTCATGCCCAGGCCGCCATTCGAATTCGACAGTGCGATTCGGAAGGTTTTGCTGTCGCCTGGCTGCGCAGAGTTCAGCATGGTAATTGAAATTGTTTTCTCGTCCATGTCGCCGTCCGACCACATTACGGTACCGTTGGTCGCGACGAAGTCTGTTCCTGCGATTGCCGTACCCGCTACTGTTGTGTAATCGACCGCCAGCGAACCTGTACTGCCGCCCGTGCGGCGGAGGCGCAACTCAAGCTCACCGCCTGCCGCCGGCGCGGATACGGTGGTATCGATCACGCTGACAACACCGTTGCTCCCAGAACCGTAAGGGTCGACGCGGGCTAACGCGATGCTGTACCAGGGATACCAGTCGTACTCGTCAACTTGCGCGCCGACGATGAGCAGCTTGCCATCCGCTTGTTGCGTAAGGTTTGCCGAGTAGGCATTGCTCGCGAATTCGTGAGCGCCAAAATCGACAACGGTCACGCCACGATCGCCAAATCCCAGATCGACTTCGCCGCTCGTCGGGTCGAAGCGTGCAACCAGCATGTCGGACCACCAAAGCCAGGCATTGCTGTCGCCTTTCCACTGCCTATCCGGTTGCCATTGCGAACCGGCGATCGCAACAGAACTGTCACTCATGATGAGCATTGCCGTTGCCGTGGATGGTGTGTCGGTATCCAGGACCTGCATGCCGCCGATGCCAAAACCCGTGTCGAGGCGGCCGTCGGGTGTCATGCGCCAGGCAGCAGCCCGTTGCCGATCGTCGCTGCCCTCCGACCCTACGAAAATGACATGCCCGTCGCCGAGTTCCCTGCAGGTATTCACAGCGACCGAGTCCTGCCAGCCGCCAATCAGCAGCATACCGTTGTTGCCGAAGGTCAAGTCGGGCGCGCCACCCGCGTGGACCCGGACGGCGACGATGTTGTTGCGGTCCGGAGCGGCGGGGTCCAATTTGGCGTCTCCGCAAAAGAGAAACTTGCCGTCACTTTGTTGCACGACGTCCGCCAGTCGTGCATCGACTCCCAGCATATTGATCACGCTGATGCCGGGTGTTGCGCTGTTGCCAAAGCTGCTGTCAGGCAAACCGTCTGGCGTAAAGCGCGCGAGTACCCTCTCATCGCTGCCGGTGCGGTTTGTATAGCCGAAAACGACGATTCGGCCGCCTGGCTGCAGCAGGATTTCGGAAATTGATTCGAAGACTCCACCCAGCTCAAGTGTCGCTCGCCCGCTGTTGCCAAACGACAGGTCCGGCGTGCCGTCAGCGTGCATGCGGGCGAGCAGCGCCGAACCATGAAGAATGTTGTCGGGTGTACCGTACACGTTCAATGCGCCTGCGATCAGCAGCTTGCCATCGGCGAGCCACTCGACGTCGCTGATGTTGAGGTCGTCGCCGCCAAAGTCGAGCAGTGCCGAGCCCTCAGCGCCGAAGTCCGCGTCAAGTGAGCCGTCGCTGTTAAAGCGCAGCAACCTGTCGCTCGGGTAACCGTCGGCGACGAGCGTGAGCTTGCCGCTCGAGGGATCCACGAAAACAACGACGCCGGCAAATTCCTCGAACGGCGCGTCGCGCAACAGCACGCGACCGTGATCCCCAAACGCCGGGTCCAGCTCGCCGGCCGGTGCGCCCAGGGCGATGCCCGTCGGGAGGGCAGTGAGTAGCAACGCGTGAATAAGCTTCGATTTCATTAAGGGATCTCCATGTCCGGGACGCTTCGGAGTCCAGCATCACCCGGCGCGATACGCCGAACCATGGAGAGAACATGGAGAAATGCTGCAGAAAATCTCCAGCCATTCTGCAGACGGTCTCCATGGCTGGCGTGACCGTTTCGGCCGATTGTTCTGAAGTCAACAAGCGCCCTGCACCGGCAGGGCACAGACAATCACGAATCGGGAGAATTAGGAGAATTACATGAAGAAGCCTGGATTATTAATTTGCAGCACAACGGCGGCCTTATTGCTGGCTTGCGGTCTGGCGGCCGGGGGCGACTACGATAACGCCTGGCGCAGTGGAGGAAGCGCACTGGCGGGCGCGTGGGAAGTCGAGACTACCGTGCGCATGAATGCGGATGACTGCACTTCTGCTCCGCTCGTGCCACCATTTGCACCAAACCCGTTTCCTTCGTTTTACGCATTCCATGATGGTGGCACGATGACAGAGCAGGGATCACGCTCGCCGCCATCAAACCGCAGCACCGGTTTCGGTGTATGGGAGCGCGCAGGACGACAGCAGTACGTGTCGCTCGTCAAGTTTCAGAGTTTCGACGAGAACGGACTGTTGGCGGCGATCATAGAGATTCGATCGGAGATGAGTCTGGCGAAAAACGCAGAATCGTTCGAAGGCCTCGGCCACCTGACACGCACGGACATCAGTGGCAATTCAATGACTTTCTGCGTCACTATGACCGGCGAGCGAATGAGTCTCTGACGGTCGCGTGTAGCTAATCGACATCGTCCCAGGCCAGGCCGTCTTGGCATCGCCTGGCCTGGGTCTGAAAGCGCATGTCGCTCCGCAATGAATCCAGCCGATCGTCCTTGTCGATGCCCGCGCAGGAAACACTGCCATCGGCAACGGCGCGCTCCAGCCACTCGAAAGCCAGGTCGGTCTCGCCAAGGACTGCATAAGTGGTCGCGATGTAATAGGGTGACACGTACTCGGTCACCGAGCGCGCGAGCAGGTTCGCGAGTATGTCGCGCGCCTCCTCTTCGCGGCCGAGCTGGACGAGCAACAAGGCCCGCGAGGAAGTCGCGGATGGCGTACCGTCGCCGGACAGTTTTTCAGCGCTTGCATACGCCTCTAACGCTTCCTCGTAGTTACCGAGCTCGCGGTTCGCGTTACCGAGATGCAGGTAACCCACCCAGAATTCCGGGTTGATCGCGATTGCCTGGGTTGCATATTCAATCGCCTCCCCGGGATCGCCCGCCCTCAGTGCAACATAGGAAGAGTTCGCAAATATCAACGGGAACAAAGGATCGAGCTCGCGCGCACGGCGCAGCATGGCACGCGCTTCGACGTGCTTCCCGGCGACAGACAGTATCATTCCGAGAGACATGTGAATCATGGCGCTGTTCGGGTCGAGCGCGACGGCCTCGCGCGTGGCGGCCTCGGCCGGCACGAGGTCGCGGTCAATGAAAAAATGAAAAGAACCCAATGCATGCTGCGTCTCGGCAAGGCCGGGGCCGAATTCCAGCGCGCGCTGCAAGGCGTCGCGTGCTGCCGGCAGTATGGTGTCTCGTTCGGCCCCCACGGTCACGACAGATGTAACCAGGGCATTTGCCATCCCCGCCCATGCAAGGGCGTAACGTGGATCCTCAGCGACGGCGAGCTCATAAAAGTGCAAAGCCTTCCGGACGGAGTCCGGCTGGAATTGCCGCCATTCATGGCGGCCCTTCAGATACAGCTCATAGGCTGCCGGGTTTTGCGTCTGACGTTGGTCGATCGCGGCCGCGACTTCGGGCGACAGCCGCTGCCTGATTTGCTCGGCAATTGCGATGCTCAGTTCGCGTTGCAGAGCGAGCGCATTGGTTAACTCGCGGTCGAAGCTCGCCGACCAGAGCTGCGTGCTGTCGGCTGCCCGCAATAGTCGCGACGTTACGCGGATGCGAGGTGCATCAAGCTTGAGCGAACTCACCACGAAAAAGTCGATACCGAGCTCACGGCCGTAGTCCGGCAACGAGACATCCGATTCCGCCAGCGCCCGCGCCGACACCACGCCGATCACGCTGAGCTTGGGGAGGTCGATATTGGCGAGCGCGATGCTGGTCTCCTCGGCGATCCCCGTGGCCATGAAATCAAGCGCCGCATCGCCCGTGAGGTTCTCGAGCGGCAATACCGCAATACGTGTGTGTTCCGGCAGCGCGTCGTCCGGCCACCAGGCCAGTAGCGTGGCGATGACAGCAATGCCGGCGGTGACGGCACCGATGAGCAGGGGAGCACGGCGGCGCGCCGGCGCAGCGGCCATCGGCGGCTCGGCCGGGCTGCCTGGCTGGGCCGCCGCTTGCGGCTTTGCCAGCGGTGCGATGAAGCGATAGCCGCGGCCGGCGACGGTTTCGATGAATGCGGGATCCTCAGGCGAGTCGCCGAGCGCGTTACGCGCCTTGCGCACGAGCGTGTTGATGCCGGAATCGAAATCGATGATGACATTGGACGGCCAGAGGGTCGCGATGATGTCGTCCCGCGTGACTACGCGGCCTTCCGCCCTGACCAGCAGCACCAGCAGGTCGAACGGACGGCGCTCGAGACGGACGGGTTCGCCGTGCAACATAAGCTTCTGGGCACCGAGGTCCAGTTCGAACTCGCCGAATCGATAGCTCTGCAATGACATACAGCCCCCGCTCAGAAGCGATAGCCAAAGCCCGCTTCGTAGCTGTCAGGATAGCCCGGACTGGACTGGATGAAAACCGTGTTGAAATAATCGGCGTTGCCGAGATTACGGCCTGAGGCAAACACATACCATTTCTCGCTCAGGGGCTCAAAGCTCAGGAACAGGTTCAGAAGGCTGAAGGCGTCCTGTGCGAACTGCAGATCGTTGTCGGTGGTGTAAAAGAAGTCGCTGCGATAGTTGTACTCGAGTCGTGCGGCCAACGTGCCGCTATTGCCTAACGGGCGCTCGTAACCCAGCGCCAGTAGCGCGGTCCACTCAGGAGCGCGGGTGACGTCGTTGCCGGACAAGGTGTCGCCCGTGCGATCGTTGCGGTATTCGACGAACTCGCGCTTCGGTAGCCAGACGACGCCGCCCGAGATGTTGAGGCGGTCGGATACACGATAATTTGCGTCGGTGTCGATGCCGTAGATCTCGACCACGGCTGCGTTGTCGGTTTCGAAAATGAGCTCGCTGTCGGTAACTGTGGAGGTGGCGATCTGCAAATCGCGAAAGTCGTAGTAATAGGCCGCGGCATTGACTGTCAGGCGACCGTCCAGCCATTGTGTCTTGACGCCTGTTTCATAAGCGGTGAGGTGTTCCGGGTCGTATTCATCGAGATCACCCATGCCGCGCATCTCAATGCCGCCACTCTTGAATCCTGTTGAGACGCCGGCATACGCGAGAATGTCGTCGCTGACCGCGTAGGCCACATCGAGGCGCCAGGAATCGTTGTTCCAGACTTTCCGGGATTCGACGAGCGTCGGGCTGTCACTGAAACCTTTTCCAATACTCGAGAACTCATACGTCTCGTTATTCCACCGGTATCCAGCGGTGATAGTCCAATCTTGTGCAAGCTGCCAGCTTGCCTGGCCGAATACGGCCAGGGCTGATTCATCGGCGGTGGAATGGAGGTCATGGCGTGGGATCGGCCCGAACACCGGGATGTCCTCGAAGTAATCGCGCCAGGATTCATCATTATAGAAGTAGGCACCGAGTAACCAGTCGACTGTGTTGCCGCCCATTGAGGCGAGCTGTAACTCCTCGCTCCATTGTCGGTGTCGCAAGGGCAAGGCGCCGCGGACGCACCCGGCGAGGAAGGGCAGACCGGCGCAGTCATCGACATCATTGATTTCGCTGCTTGCGAAACCAGCAACCGAACGCAAAGTGGCAAAGTCGAGATCGTATTCAACATTGAGGTTGGCGTTCGAGTTACTGGTATTGAGATAGGGATCCGCGAGCGTCACCGTTGTGAGGTGAATGTCGGACGGGTCGGGGAGGCTTGCAGGATTGGGTAGCCAGAGTTCACCGCTCGCACCATCGTCGACGATATGTTGCGCCACAACGTCGATGTGCAAGCGGTCATTGACGTTAAAGAGCAGCGATGCGCGGATTCCCCAGAAATCACTCTCAGCAAATTTCCGCGCGTCGACCGAATTCCTGATAAATCCGTCACCCTCGGAGCCGGTGTAGGCTATCCGCAGCGCCATCCGGTCGAAGGGCAGGTTGACGTAACCTTCAAGGCGCGTCGTGTCGAAGCTCCCGTAAGCCGCTTCGACATTCGCACTGAACTCTTTATCTGGAGCTCGCGTGATGAAGTTGATCGAGCCACCCGTCGCATTGCGACCGTAGAGCGTTCCCTGGGGGCCCTTGAGCACCTCGACCCGTTGCAGGTCGAACATGCGTGCAATGGCGAGGCTGGATGAGCCGAGGTAGACGCCATTAAGGTGTGGTGCCACCGAGAGGCCGGAGCCGCCCTGGTCGGCAACGCCACGTAACGAGAATCCGGCGCCGTGCACGCCGCGATTGTTCACCACCAGGCCGGGCACATTGAACTGGAGATCGATGAGGCGTGTCAGATCCAGCTGGTCGAGAAGCTCGGCAGACAGAACCTGCACACTCATCGGCACGTCCTGTACGCTTTCTTCGACTTTTCGCGCCGTGACGATGATTTCTTCGAGCGTTTCGGCCGCGATTACCGACGTGGCAAGGGCCGAAAGACCCAAAAGCGATCCCGCACGCTTGGACGCGTGAATAAGACCCTGGACTTGCAACCTTCTCATCACAACCGGCCCTGCAATCCGGGATGATTCCCGGGCTTGGATATTCGAAAAACGCGTTCAGCGTAGGGCTTTGCCGGGTTCGTGTCGAGAGATCAACCCAGCCGGATTGGACCGCGGACTTGAGACGCGACCGCCGATATTGAAGTATGGTGCAGCAGGACGTATGAACCGTATTCAAACTACTGATAGCTCAATCATGGCGATCCGCAATCCGAACTCTCTTTGGGCGATAGTGCTCGCCGCCGGCACCGCATCGCGTTTCGGGCGGCCGAAACTGCTCGAGTCGTATGGTGGCGAGCCACTGATCTGCCGGGCGTTGCGCGCGGCTCACCATGTCGCGGCAGGACGCGTCGTCCTGGTTACCGGCCACAACAACAAGGCGGTCGAGTTGGTGGCAAACGGATTGTTTGACGAGGCTGTATACAACCCTGCGTTTGCCGACGGGCTTGGCAGCAGCATTGCGGCGGGCGTCCGGCACTGCAGGGGGCGAGCCGAAGCAGTACTGCTTTTATTAGCGGATCAGCCGTTGATCGATGGCGCGTATCTGGAAAAATTGATCGGGAAGTGGTGTTCCTCTGACGCCGACATCATCATGTCCGAGTACAACGACACCATCGGACCGCCCGCCATTTTTTCGAAATCGACGTTTGAGTCTCTGGCAGTATTATCCGGTGACGAGGGTGCCCGGCCAATCGTGAAATCCGGCCGGTACAACATAGCTACTATGGGCGAGCAAATTGAAAACCCGGATATCGACAAGCCCGAGGACTTGCAATGACAAAGGCAAAAGCGGCTTCTACGACGCGCAGTGCATTGCCATTTGATGGCTCGGTGGTCGCACCGGTACGCGCACTCCTCGCCGCGCCGGCGGACGCTGTCCTGGCGATAATCTCTGCGATCGAGGGACCCTCCTACCGACCGCTCGGCGCAATGATGACGGTGCTGAGCAATAAGGACCGGGTGGGCTCCCTGTCGTCCGGCTGCATCGAAGCTGACATTGCCTTGCAAGCGTGTACCGCGCGCGAGGCCGGCATACCGCGCAAAATTCTTTACGGGCGCGGCTCGCCCTTCATAGACATCCAGCTGCCCTGCGGTGGTGGATTGGAGATCCTGCTGCTCCCGAGTCCCGATCGGGCAGTGCTGAGTGAGTTACTTGAGAAGCATGATGCGCGAGAGCCTTGCACGCTGGACGTCAATTTGAACGACGGTGCCATGACGTTCGGCGACCATGCACGCACCGTGCGACACGATAACTCGTTGAGCATCCGTGTCGAGCCCGAGATATTTTTTTACGTGTTCGGCAAAGGCCCCGAAGCAAGTACATTCGCGGCGCTGGTCCAGTCCGCGGGCTATCCCAACCTGCTGCTGTCACCGGACCGGGAGACGCTGGAAATTGCTGGCAACTCAGGTTGTCCGACACGGCACCTGACCTCGGCGCATTACCCCGCCGATCTCGATACCGACTCCCGGACGGCAGTGACGTTGTTTTTCCACGATCATGACTGGGAGCCGCCAATACTGGCAGCCGCTTTGCGGACATCCGCTTTTTACATCGGCGCGCAGGGAAGCCGCAACGCAGCCGAGCAACGAATCGCCGAGCTCGGGAAGATGGGCGTCGACTCAGGTTCGATCGATCGATTGCGTGGACCTGTGGGACTTGTTCCGTCGGCAAAAGATGCGCGCACGCTGGCCGTTTCTGTGCTGGCCGAAGTG
>Ga0224496_10000600_pt1 | contig 24674 bp, 17 predicted proteins | sample SF_Jul11_sed_USG_2_FD_168127 | JGI IMG/M metagenome (GOLD analysis project Ga0224496, IMG submission 168127) | Sediment microbial communities from San Francisco Bay, California, United States - SF_Jul11_sed_USGS_8_1 | ecosystem: Environmental > Aquatic > Marine > Sediment | place: USA...
CCGATCACCTCGGCCTGGGCGGTATCGATACCCTCGAGCAACTGGCTGAAGTAAAACGTGTGCCGATCGAGATTGCTACCGACGCAGCCGTACTCAATGCCGACGATGCGCTGTGTTTGCAAATGGCTGACTACACCGACGCCGACCGGCTTAGCTACGTCACTATGAACCCGTCACATCCGTTGGTGAAACAGCACATTCAGGCGGGTGGCCAGGCATTTGTACTCGAGCAGGGTATGAATGGCCACATGATTTCTATCTATGACAATGAGGCCCATACGCCCCTCGTGTGGACGCATTTGATTCCTGCGACGATCGAAGGTCGCGCTTTGCACAATGTGCAGAACGCGATGTTCGCCGCGGCGCTCGCCTACAACATGAAGGTGAGCCTCGAAGATATCCGGCATGGCTTGCGTACTTTCGATTCGTCGTTCTTCCAGGCGCCGGGCCGCATGAATATTTATGACGAACATCCGTTCAGGGTCATTCTGGACTACGCGCACAATCCGGCGGCGGTGCGCGCGATGTGCAGCCTGGTTGATCGATTCAAGATCGACGGGCGCAAGATTGCAGTCCTGTCAGCACCGGGCGATCGCCGTGATGAAGACATTCGTGAAATCGCAGCCATCGCAGCCGGTCATTTTGACTATTTCATATGTCGATGCGACGACAGCCGTCGCGGCCGTGGCGAAGACGAAGTCGCGGTTATGCTAAAGGACAAGTTACTGCAGGAGGGAATCTCGATCGATAAGATCGACGTGATTCACAACGAAGCGGAAGCCGTAGCGCGGGCTCTCGAGATTGCCGAAGCCGGCGATTTGATCCTGGTGCTGGGCGACAACATCAAGCGCACCTGGAAACAGATCATCTATTTCAATTCGGGCGCACATACCGAGGACACGGACAAGAAAGTGTCCGCCGCAATCGAGCTGCCTGATTTGGCAGGATTCAAACTGGACGCCAACGTCGAGATCATCAGCGATGAACGCGGCGTTCGTATCGCCCGGGACGAAGGCGACTGAAGCCGCGACATGGAACTACTTGAGTCTCGACGACTGACGGGACCGAACCTGATTTCTGACAGGCCGGGGCCGGTACTCGATGTCCTTTGTTCAGCCGAGGAAGCCGAGCGCCTGATTCCAGTCTGGAAAGAACAGGTTGCGCGCATGCATATCGCGCTCGGCTGGCAGGAGCCGTTGTTCGCGTGGCGCGGTCTGCGCGGTGGCGTGAGTCTTGCGTTCACCGCGCCGACCGATGCCTTGTACACGGCTTCCGAAATCAACGACTGGGCCTGGCTGAGCAGTGCGCATCAGCTGGGTGAAGATGTTGAGCTTCCCGATTTTGATGACGCGCAGAATGCCCTTCGTGCGCGGGCGGCTGAAGAAGTCAATCCGAAATTGATGCGCTTGATCGACGAGGCCAAGAGCCGTGGCAAGACTTTGCTATGGGACGATGACGAGGTATCGGTAGGGCTCGGGACGGGTTCAATGTCCTGGCCGGTACGCGCTATACCCGACGAAGTGCGCTGGGAAAAGATTCATGATGTGCCGGTCGGGCTGGTGACCGGGACCAACGGAAAAACGACCACGGTTCGACTGGCGGCACACATCGTCCGCATGGCCGGGAAAAATGTCGGGCTGAGCTCAACCGACTGGGTCGCCGTGAATGAGCGCATCATTGACCGGGGAGACTGGTCCGGACCAGGGGGTGCGCGCACAGTATTACGTCAGCAGGATGTTGATCTTGCGATTCTCGAGTCAGCTCGCGGCGGGTTGCTGCGACGCGGTCTGGGCGTTGACCATGCCGACACAGCACTGATTACGAATATTGCCGAAGATCATCTGGGCGATTTCGGCTCGCGAAGCCTTGGAGAACTTCTCGACATCAAATGGATCGTCAGCCGCGCCGTTCGCGAGTCCGGCAAATTGATTCTGAATGCCGATGATGCTTTGTTGCGCCAGAAAGCTCGCGACTACGACGGGGAGGTCGTTTGGTTTGGTCTCGATCCGGACAATGCGCAAATTACCGAAGCAACTGCAAACGGCGATTTGTGTTTTGTACTTGATGGTGACGAGCTGCAAAAGGTGCAGCGGGGCAAGCGCGAGCGCATCTGCGACAGCCGCGATATTCCGATCACTCTCGGCGGGGTCGCGCGACACAACGTCGCGAACGCACTCGCAGCCGCTGCACTGTGCTATTGCCTGGGACTGTCGGTCGATGCGATCGCAGCGGGACTTATGACGATGGACCAGGGCGGTAATCCCGGCCGATGCAATATTTACGAAGTTGGTGGCGTGAAAGTGCTGGTCGATTTCGCACACAATCCGGCCGCCATGCGTTCGGTGTTGAACATGGCGCGGGCGATCCCCGCGCAGCGTCGCGTGCTGTGTTTCGGGCAGGCGGGTGATCGCCCCGATGAGCTGATACGTGCTATGACGCGCGACGCCTGGGCGATCGGACTCGATAAGGCTATCGTTTCAGAACTGGCTGGTTATTATCGCGGCAGGGAAAAGGGTGTCGTGTATTCGATTATCAGGGACGAGCTGCTGCGCTGCGGCGCCCAGCCGTCGCAGATCGAACATCATGCAGAAGAGCTGGACTCCTTCACGGCAGCCATGACGTGGGCCAAACCCGGCGATCTCGTAATCATGCTGGCGCTCGGAGGACTGGCGCCGATACAGGAACGGCTCAGGGAGCTCGGCGCAGAATAAAGTCGACGATGCGCCCCGCGATGGGCAGGGTATTGTCTGGCGAAATAATGTCGCCGGCGAGTACGTGCGCACTCGGCTCGCCGGATTCGAGTACCGGGATTAGTTCTTTTTGCGGCGACCGGATCGCATCAAACGCGGACAGCAATGCCGGAACAGATACGACTTGGTCATCGGGTGAGTAGAACACCTGCACGCGCGGCGCCGGCGTCGATTCGATCTTGCTGAGTGCCCGGTTCACACCACGAATCACCTCGATGAGCGTTTTCGAGGGGTAACGCGTCGTCCAGTACAAAGCCTGCTGCTCGTTAAGCGCCTCCCACGTGCGCGTCTCGCCGGCGATCATTCGCAATAACAGCGGGCCGCCGGGGCGCGTAACCCACATGGCCTTCGGGTCGGCGGGCGCGAAATTCGGCGACACCATTATCAGTGTATCGACAGCTTCCATGGCAGGGTGATCGAGCATCGACGTTGCAAGCGTAGCGCCGTTCGACACTGCAAGAACCACCACCTTGTCGCCGATCATCCTGCCTATCGTCAAAGCGTCCGCAACATCGTCCAACCACTGTTCGGCATGGACATCGACCAGCGCGTTTTCCCTCAGCCCGTGCGCCGCGAAGCGGGTTTCGAACAGGTTGGCGCCAAGGGAATTCGCAACCGTTTCCGCGAGTGGCGCAGTCTCCTGGCGCGAAGCCGAAAATCCATGCAGCGCAACGACTGACCATTCGGTGCGCTGATTCTCGGTCTGCCAGACGATGCGTTTCTCCGTGCCCGGTATCAGACTGGCAGAAGGTTCGGCCAGGTAGGTCTTTAGATCGAGATTCTTGTGATCGCCCGGCACATAATCGAGCGCTGGCGGCGTAGTGGCGACCAACACGCCACCGACAACGGCGACCGCCGCCAGCAACGCTTTCTGCCAGGTCTTCATTCGAGGCTCAGGATTCTGGTCCAGTGTTTTTTCTCGACCGGCATGATCGAGAGGCGATTTCCCCTGCGATTCAAAATCATACTTTCAAGTTTCTTGTCCGCCTTGATTTCGGCCAGGCTGATCGTGCGCGACAGCTTCCTCACAAACTCGACGTCAACCAGTATCCAGCGTGGATTTTTGACGTCGCTTTTTGCATCGAAATATTTGGATGTCCTGTCAAATTGTGTCGGATCCGCATAGGGCGCACTCGCGACACGCGCGATTCCGGTGACTCCCGGCTCTTTGCAGCTGGAGTGATAGAAAAGTATCTCGTCGCCGATTTTCATGTCGTCCCGCATCATGTTGCGAGCCTGGTAATTGCGGATACCGTCCCACTTTTCGCGGCCAGCACTGGCGAGATCGTCGATGCTAAATACGTCGGGCTCCGATTTCATCAGCCAATAGGCCATAGCGATTCCGGGTGATTCTGGTTGTTCAGGGCCGCGCAGTTTAGCACGAGTAGAAGTTGGCAAATTGACACAAATGGTGTGTTAGGATTGCGGCTCTGAAACCCGAGTCCTAGCGGACAACCGAATGGCAAACGTGCTAGCAAATATCTTCGGCTCTTCGCCGGTCAAACCTCTCGAAGAACACATTAATTTGGCGTATCAATGTGCGCGCGAGCTCAGGCCGTTCTTTGCGGCCGCAATCAAGGGCGATTGGGAAAAGGCCAAAGAGGTGCGAGCGGCCATCGATAAACTCGAACACGATGCTGACACCGCAAAAAAACAGATTCGGTTGCATCTTCCAAAGAGCCTGTTCATGCCGGTTCCTCGCGAAGATTTGCTCGAATTGCTGCTCGTCCAGGACAAAATAGCAAACAGAACCAAAGATGTTTCCGGGCTGATGCTGGGACGCAGGATGCAAATACCCGCTGTAATCGCCGAGCAATTCCTCGATTTCGTGGATCGCAATATTGACGCTGCCAAACAGGCGCGAAAAAGTGTTCGCGAGCTTGACGAACTCTTCACAGCAGGATTTCGTGGAGCCGAAGTCAAACTTGTGTCGAGTCTCATTGAAGAGCTCGACAGAATAGAAACCGACACTGACGAAAAGCAGGCGGCGTTGCGTGCGTCGTTGTATAAAATCGAAAAGACCCTGGATCCGGTTGATGCCGTATTCATGTACAAGGTCATAGAATTACTCGGTGAAATAGCCGATATGGCCGAACGTGTCGGTCGTCGTCTCGAGCTGTTGCTCTCACACTAAAAAATAGAAAACGGGGTGCTTGCTAACCTCGGGGGCAGTCAATGGAAGCGCAATACATTTATATCGCACTCGCTGCTGCGTTTGGCCTCTTCATGGCCTGGGGCATTGGTGCAAACGATGTCGCCAATGCAATGGCAACCTCAGTCGGGTCCAAGGCGCTGACGATCCGGCAAGCGATCGTCGTTGCCGCAATTTTCGAATTCCTCGGCGCTGTGTTGGCAGGCGGAGAAGTGACGGCAACCATCCGTTCCGGCATTGTCGATACAGGACTGCTGAGTGACACACCGGAGTTGCTCATTTACGGAATGCTCGCTTCGTTGTTGGCGGCGGGCGTCTGGCTGCTCATTGCTTCTCACAACGGCTGGCCGGTGTCGACGACGCACTCCATCGTTGGTGCGATCGTCGGTTTTGCCGCGGTAGGCATCGGCGTCGATGCTGTCCAGTGGGACAAAGTCGGCACGATCGTCATGAGCTGGGTTATATCCCCGCTGACCGCCGGATTTATTGCCTTTTTGATTTACGGCAGCGTGCAGCGACTCATCCTGCGCCAGGACGACCCATTGCAAAGAGCCCAGCGCTGGGTGCCCGTGTATATGTTCTTCGCCGCTTTTACGATTACGCTCGTGACCATCCTGAAAGGGCTTAAGCATGTCGGTCTGGATCTCAGCATCGGCGAGAGTTACGCCTTGGCAATCGGGATCGGCGTATTGATCGCTCTGATCGGAAAAGTCGCCATTTCGCGAATTAAGCCCAATCCCAAAGCCGAGAAAAAAGAGCATTTCTACACCGTGGAAAAGGTTTTCGGCGTCCTTATGGTCATTACTGCCTGTGGCATGGCTTTCGCCCATGGCTCTAACGATGTGGCCAACGCGATCGGTCCTCTGGCCGCTGTCATCAGTGTCGCATCAACGGGTATGGTTGGGGCGAAATCGGCCTTGCCGCCGTGGGTTCTCATGCTCGGTGGCGTCGGTATCGTCATCGGCCTCGCGACCTTCGGCCGCCACGTGATCGCGACTGTCGGCAAAAAAATCACGCAACTGACACCGAGCCGTGGTTTTGCGGCCGAGCTTGCCGCTGCCACCACGATCGTCGTCGCGTCCGGTACCGGCATTCCAATCTCCACCACCCACACACTCGTCGGTGCCGTACTCGGAGTGGGCCTTGCCCGTGGTATCGACGCCATCGACCTCAGGGTCGTCGCCAGGATTATGATCTCCTGGGTCGTAACGATTCCCGCCGGTGCCTTCCTGGCTATCGTGTTCTTCTCCGTGTTCGTAAGGATATTGCCGTAAGATCCGGAGCATGCGCTTAAGAATCCTGCCTGCACTTGTATTGGCGTTTGCTTTTCACGCGAGCGTCTACGCACAAGAAGATCAGAATGCCATTATTCAATACGGCGATCTGCAGCACCCGGTGCTCGGCAGGTCAGGTATGGTGGCCGCGCAAAATCGAACGTCGGCCGCCGTTGGCGCACAGATCCTGGCGGACGGCGGCAGCGCGGTTGATGCCGCCATCGCGACGGGTTTCTCGCTAGCAGTGACTCTGCCTCGGGCCGGAAACCTGGGTGGCGGTGGCTTCATGTTGATTCATGATGCAGCCACTAACGAAGATATAGCGATTGACTATCGTGAAATGGCGCCGCAAAAAGCGACCCGCGATATGTACCTCGACGAGAAGGGCAACGTCGATCCCGAAAAGTCGCGCTTCAGCCATCTCGCTTCGGGCGTGCCCGGAACCGTTAGCGGATTTTACGTAGCTCACAGCAAATACGGCCGCTTGCCCTGGAAACGCTTGTTGCAACCTGCGATTGCGCAAGCGCGGGACGGTATTGTTGTCAGTTATGACCTCGCCAATTACCTGCGATTGCGGCAGGGCCGTCTGTGTCAGAACGTCGCAACCTGCGGGTACTACTTCAAAGCCGATGGCTCGGCCTATGAGGCGGGCGAACTACTCGTGCAGCCTGATCTTGCGAAGTCGCTGGAGCTTATAGCCGAGCATGGTCCGGACGCTTTCTATAAGGGCGCTATCGCTGATCTCATCGTCGCCGAGATGGCGCGCGGTGGTGGCCTGGTCGATGCGGCGTCGCTGGCGGCATATGAACCTGTCATTCGCGAGGTCGTAAGAGGCAGCTATCGGGAATACGAGGTCGTTACGATGCCGCCGCCGAGCTCGGGCGGTGTGCACGTCTTGCAGATGCTGAATATTCTCGAAAACTTCCCGGTGTCCGAGATGGGCGCCGGCAGCGCAGACAGTGTGCATCTGCTTGCCGAAGTTGCGCGGCTGGCCTATGCGGATCGTTCGAAATACCTCGGTGATCCTGACTATTTCGAAGTTCCGGTCAAGTGGTTGACGAGCAAGGCCTACGGCAAGCAATTGGCAGCCAGCCTCGATATGCGAAAGGCACGCGATTCGAATGACGTGTCGCCAGGGGTCGAGCCCCTGTTCGAAAGTGACGACACGACGCACTTTTCGATTATGGACAAGGACGGGAATGTCGTTTCGAATACCTACACTCTGAACTTTTCCTACGGTTCCGGTATCGCTGTTCCGGGCGCTGGCTTTTTGCTCAACAACGAGATGGACGACTTCGCGGCCAAACCCGGCGTGATGAACGCGTTCGGAATGCTGGGAGATGAGGCGAATGCGATCGAGGCTGGCAAGCGCCCGTTGAGCTCAATGACACCTGTCATTGTTTTTGCCGACGGCGAGCCCTGGTTCGCGACCGGCAGCCCGGGTGGCAGCCGTATTATCACTGCTGTCTTGCAGGTTATCGTGAATGTCATTGACCACGGCATGAATCTCGCTGAAGCCGCAGATGCCCCCCGAATGCATCACCAGTGGTTCCCGGACGCATTATTCCTCGAACCGGGATTCAGCCCGGACACCATACGCCTGCTGCAGCAGCGCGGCCATAACGTGCAGCAGTCGCAGAATTCGAGCGGCAGCACGCAATCCGTCGAGTATCGTGATGGCATTTTTCGCGGCGCCTCCGATACGCGGCGGCCCGGTGCCGGCAGCGTTGCGCCAGGTGAGGCTGTCGACCACTGAACGCTAACGCCGACCCGATCAGTCAGGGCGTGCGCCGATACGCGATGGTGATACTGGCCATTGTCTACATGTTCAATTTCGTCGACCGGCAAATTCTCGCGATATTGTTGCCGCAGATACGCGATGAGTTCGGTGTCAGCGATGCTTACCTCGGGTTTCTGTCGGGCACGGCATTTGCGTTGTTCTACGTGACCCTCGGTGTACCCATCGCCCGCTACGCTGACCGATGCAACCGACGAAACCTGATCGCGGCAGCGGTGGCCTTATGGAGTGCAATGACGGCCGTATCCGGCCTGGCGCTCAATATCTGGCAGTTGACGGCAGCGCGCATCGGGGTTGGCATTGGTGAAGCAGGCTGCAGCCCGCCTGCGCATTCGATGATCGCCGACTACTATCCGCCCAATTCGCGTTCGTCGGCGATGGGCTTTTACACGCTGGGCATATCGGCAGGCATCATGCTGGCGTACCTCGCGGGTGGCTGGGTGGCACAGAATATTGGCTGGCGCGAAACCTTTTTCATCGTCGGAATTCCTGGCTTGCTGTTGGCGGTGATCGTTCGCTTCACTGTGCGGGAACCGGAACGGGGTGCGTCGGAAAGCAGGGCAGGGTCCGGAAAGACGCCGCGACTGATCGAGGTCGTGAGATTTCTCGTGGGTCGCCGTTCATTCATTCATATGGCGATAGCGGCGGGACTCTCGAGCTTTGTCGGCTATTCGGTCGTCGGATTCCTGCCCAGTTTCATGGTGCGCAGTTTCGACATGCCGCTGGCCGAGCTTGGGGTCTGGCTGGGCCTGATTCTGGGACTTTGCGGTGGCGCGGGTTTTTTCTTTGGCGGTTATATTGCGGATCACCTGGGTCGCGGCAGCCACAAGAAGGCGTTTCATTTCGTCGCGGTCACATCGATGCTGTCGGCCGGTCTTCTAGCCCTGATGTTTCTTGCCAAGACATCCGCGACCGCTTTACTGCTGTTCATCGTGCCGGCGGCGACCATGAATGTGTACCTCGCGCCGGTATTGTCCCAGGCGCAAAGCCTCGTTGGCCTGAGCATGCGGGCGACCACCTCGGCGCTGGTGCTGTTGGTTATTAACCTCATCGGTTATGCCTGCGGGCCCTGGACGACTGGCGCCATAAGCGATTTACTTCGACCAGAATTCGGTGAAGAATCAATGCGTTATAGTCTTCTGATTGTCACCCTGGTCATCATGCCCTGGGCTGTCTGGCACTACCTTCGCGCGGGTCACTGGATTGATGCCGACCTCGTCCGGGCCAGAGAGCACGATTAGACCCAAAAGATTTACCGCAAAAGAAGGCTCTTGCTGCCGTCGCGGGCCGTGCTAGCATATTGTGAAACTCAAAGTCACATTATGGAATGGTCATGCGACATCAAGCACCGCCACAGGGCGCGCAGGCGGCTCTGAGAGCGATACGCCTGCTAAAACTCTTTACAGCCGAGTTGCCCGAACTGCAGCTCGCTGACATCAGCGCTCGTTCCGGTCTCAACAAGACGACTACGCACCGACTGCTGCAGGCACTGCAGAGCGAGGAACTGCTGGATCGCAATCCCGGCAGCGGCGCCTATCGACTGGGTCCTGGCATGATGGCTCTCGGTGTGCAGGCGCTGTCGAGCAATGACCTGCGACTGCGCGCGCGGCCCCTGCTTCGGCGCCTTGCTGACGAAACCGGCGAGACCGCGACGCTTGAGGTGCCGATCGACGACAGCATGTTGATTCTGGACGAAGTGACCAGCAGGCATGTCGTGGGCGCCTCCGGGAATGTCGGTACACGCTGGCCAATACACGCCACTTCAACCGGTAAGGCGTTTATTGCTTTCGATATAGATGGCACGCAACGCCTGCGCGGAAAACTGCTCTCGTTGACGTCGAAAACGATCACACGGCTGGACGTACTGGAGAAGCAACTCGGCGATATTCGCCGTCGCGGCTTTGCTGAAACGGTGGACGAGCTCGAAGAGGGTTTTTCGGGCGTCGGCGCAGTGGTCCGTGACGGGATGGGCGAGGTGCTGGGGGCGCTGTCCATTTGCGGACCCAGCCAGCGCATGTCCGGGGCCCGTCGGGCCCAGCTCGGTGCGAGCCTGTGTGCGGCTGCGTCACAGCTCCAGCCCCGCTACTGAGCACAGACCCCGTGGTAAGATGTTCAACGACAATCAGCCCAGGAAAAATCATATTAATACTCGCAAGCTGGTCACCAACAACGTCTCAATAATTGTCTTCGCCTTAAGCCTGTTCGCCGCGACCCTTCCGGTTCCCGCCAACGCTATAGAAATCGAGACCCCGGCAGTGGGTCTGTCGGGGATTCCGATGGACTACGCAGTCATCGCAGCGGCTCCTTCGGAGGCCGTCAGCCTGACTGTCGCCGGTCGACAATACGACGCGATCGCGAATGCTGACGGCCGCGCCGAATTTGACGATGTTGCTATTGCCGAGACGGGCCAGGCGATGCTGGTCGCCAGGGCCGGATTGGAGATCACGGAATCTGAATTCCGCGTGATTCCAGCATGGGTATCCGTGTTGCCAGCAGTAGTTGCCATTGCCGTCGCCCTGACGCTGCGCAACGTTATCCCGGCCCTGTTGCTGGGCCTGTGGCTTGGCGCGACCGCTTTGCAGTCGTTCACGTTTAAGGGTGCCGGACTCGGCTTGCTGGACAGTTTCCAGGTATTCGTGCGCGGTGCCCTGGCAGATTCGGATCGCGCCTCGATTATCCTGTTCACCTTGATGATCGGTGGCATGGTCGGAATCATTACTCGCAATGGCGGCATGGCCAGCATAGTCCTCGCGATTGTGAGTCGGGCCAAGAGCGCCATCGGCGGCCAGGTAGCCGTCTGGCTGATGGGCCTGATGATTTTCTTTGACGACTACAGCAACACGCTTGTCGTTGGCAATACCGCCCGGTCGCTTACCGACCACTTGAAGATTTCTCGCGAAAAGCTGGCTTACATCGTCGACTCAACAGCCGCACCGGTTGCCTGTATCGCCCTGATCACAACCTGGATCGGTTACCAGATCGGCCTCATCGATCAGAGCCTGCGTACGATTGAAGCGTTGGACGGTGTGCAGGCCTACACGATCTTTATCCAGTCCATCCCTTACAGTTTTTACCCGATCCTGGCGATCGTGTTCGTTTTCATCGTCGCCGCGTCCGGCCGCGATTTCGGACCGATGTACACGGCCGAGCTGCGCGCGCGCAATGGTGAGGTGAAACCTGTTTCGGCCGAGGAACTACCGGCGCTCGAGGGCGACGAACTCGTGCCCAAACAAAACATTCCACTGCGCGCTCTCAACGCATTCATACCGATCATCGTTTTGATTATCGGCCTGGGAGTAAGCCTGGTGATGCTGGGTGAGGGCGAGACTTTGACGGAGATTCTCGAATCGACCGAACCTTATAAAGCGATGATGTATTCGTCTTTTGTTGGCGTGCTGGTAGCGGCATGTTTAAGTATCGGCCAGCGAATCCTGTCCGTGCACGAAACCATTGATGCCTGGTATGGCGGTCTTCGAGCAACCATGTTTGGCATGATTATCCTGGTGCTGGCGTGGTCTTTGTCCGACGTTACTGCCGCACTGAACACCGCCTCCTACCTCGTCACCTTGCTGGCCGATGCAATCCCGGCCGCGTTGATTCCCGCTGTGGTGTTTGTCCTCGCCGCGATAACGGCATTCACAACGGGTACGAGCTGGGGAACGATGGCGATCCTGATGCCCCTCGTGCTGCCGCTGGCCTGGGCCGTCATGACGGTATCCGGGATTGCGGATCCCGGCGGTATGCACATTTTGTATTCGTCTGTGGCCTGCGTGCTGGCGGGCGCTGTCTGGGGAGACCATTGCTCGCCGATTTCGGACACCACGGTGCTGTCCTCGATCGCCAGCGGCTGCAACCACATCGAGCACGTTCGTACGCAACTTCCGTACGCACTGACCGTCGGCGGCGTGGCAATCGTCGTCGGCACGATTCCGGGCGGCTTTGGTTTATCGCCATGGATATCGATACTGGGCGGTGTGGCGCTACTGTATGCCACCATGAGATTCTTCGGCAAACGCGCTGAGGCCTGATCCGATATGAGCAACAAACCCATCATTGCAGTCCCCTCCGATCGACGAATTCTCGATCCTCATCCGTCGCATGTTGCGGGTGAAAAATATTTGAAGGCGCTTATCGACGGCGCGGATGCCATACCCATTATCCTGCCGTCAATGGCGGAGGATATTGATATCGACGACATTCTCGATCGAGTCGACGGCATCATGCTGACCGGGAGCTATTCGAACGTAGAGCCGCATCATTACGGCGGCAAGGCGCCTCTGCAAGGCGGCTTTCACGACCCGCACCGCGATGCGCTGACGCTGCCACTCGCGCTGCGTGCGCTCGAGCGGGGAGTGCCCATGCTCGCGGTCTGTCGCGGGCATCAGGAGCTCAATGTAGCCTTGGGTGGTACATTGCACCAGAATGTGGCAGAAGTTCCGGGCTACCACGATCATCTTGAGAACAAGAGCGACCCGCTGGACAAGCAATACGGTCCCGCGCATCCGGTGACCCTGATGGAGGGAGGCTTGATGCGACGGTTGGCGGGGGCGGATTCCGTGATGGTAAATTCCCTGCACGCGCAGGGTATCGAGAGATTGGCGCATGGCGTCACTGTCGAGGCAGTTGCAGACGATGGACTCATTGAGGCATTCAGGATCGATACGGCACCCGGATTTAATCTGTCCGTGCAATGGCATCCGGAATGGCGAGTGACAGAAAACAAATTTTCTATGGCTATTTTTAAGGCGTTAGGCGACGCGTGCAGGGCACGCGCGAAACAACGATAGGTGTAATGTGGGTGATAACCAAGTATTTCAGTCCTGGCTACAGAAACGAGGCATCGAAGATGTCGAAGCCTTCGTTCCCGATATGGCAGGTTCCGCACGCGGCAAGGTAGTTCCTGCCGATAAATTCGGTGCTAGTCAGATGAAGATGCCGGAAGCGATTTTCTCGCAGACGATATCCGGCGACTACATCATCGATCCGGGCAACATCGAAGACAAAGACATGTTACTCGTGCCGGATCCGACGACACTTCGTACCGTGCCCTGGGCGAGCGATCCGGCCGCATCCGTTTTCCTGGACTGTTACCGCCGCGACGGATCTCCGGTTCCGAAATCGCCGCGCGCGGTCTTGCGCAGCGTTCTCGCGCAATTCAAGGCGCGAGGCTGGACGCCGGTCGTGGCTCCGGAAGTGGAGTTCTATCTGTTAAGCCCGCACTCCGACCCCAATGCCGAAGCAGAGCCGCCTGAGGGTCGTCTTGGCAGGACGGAGGGTGCCCGCCAGCCCTACAGCATCGACACGATGAACGATTTCGATCCGTTCATAAATGACGTCTACAAGTATTGCGAAGAGCAGGGCATATTCGTTGATACCTTGTCGCAGGAAATGGGCCCTGCGCAGTTCGAGATCAACTTCCTGCACGGCGATGCGGTGCAACTCGCTGACCAGGTATTCCTTTTCAAGCGCACGATTCGCGAAGCAGCGATCGAACATGAGATGCACGCAACTTTCCTTGCCAAGCCTATGGAGGATGAAGCCGGAAGTGCGCTACATATACACCAGAGTATTGTGGACAAGGACGGCAACAACATTTTCTCCAATGCGGATGGCAGTCCGTCCGAATTGTTCTACGGTTACCTTGGCGGATTGCAAAAGTATATGCCCGAGGCGATGCTGATATTCGCGCCTTACGTCAATTCTTACCGTCGCTTCCTGAATCCGGATTCGTCGCCCGTGAACCTTGCGTGGGCGGTTGATAATCGAACGGTCGGACTGCGTGTCCCGGATTCGTCGCCTGACGCTCGTCGCGTTGAGAATCGTTTGGCCGGCTCTGACGTCAATCCCTATCTCGTCCTGGCGGCGTCACTGTCCTGCGGCTTCCTGGGCATGCTCGAGGGCTTGAAGCCAACGGGCGAAGCGAAAGGTAGCGCTTACGGCGGACCGTTTGAATTGCACCGCCATATATACACGGCGATCGAGTCGCTGCGAGACAGTGCTGCCATGCGCAGCATGCTGGGCGACGAATTTGTCACTGTGTATACGGCTCTGAAAGAAGACGAGTATCGGGAGTTCCACGAAATCATTACGCCGTACGAGCGCGAAATTCTGATGTTTAACGTCTGATCCTGGCGAGTGTTTCAGCATATGGAGTGGAACAGACTCGACAACTGTCGGGCGCTAGAATTCGAAGGGATACAAAATTTATTTGGCCCCTGGGGGCCGGGTTGAGGAAATCATGGCAGCAATAGAAAAGCGTTCTCGCGAGGACTGGCAGGAGCTGGATAAGAAGCATTATCTGCATCCGTTTACCAATCACAAGGAGTTGCACGCACAACGCTCGCGGATTATTTCGCGCGCAGACGGCGTGTACATTTACGATGCGGACGGTAACAAGATGCTCGACGGCATGTCGGGTCTTTGGTGTGTAAACGCGGGATATGGTCGACAGGAACTTATCGATGCAGCGACCAGGCAACTGAAAGAACTGCCGTACTACAACAGTTTCTTCCAGTGCGCGCATCCGCCGGCCATCGAACTTGCGTCAATCATCCGGGACGTCAGCCCGCCGCAGTTCAATCGGGTATTTTTTGCCGGTTCGGGATCGGAATCGAACGATACGATCCTGCGCATGGTACGCACTTACTGGGACCTGATGGGGCAGCCCGAGAGACATACGATTATCAGTCGTAATAATGCCTACCACGGGTCTACCGTGGCAGCGGCCAGCCTGAGTGGCATGAAAGCGATGCACAAGCAGAGCGGCTTGCCCATTCCGGGTATCGTGCATGTCGACCAGCCGTACTGGTTTGGCAGTGACCGGTCACTGTCACCTGACGAGTTTGGCCTCAAGGCCGCGCGCTCAATCGAAACGAAGATACTTGAGCTTGGGGCCGAGAAGGTTGGAGCGTTTATCGGGGAGCCGATCCAGGGCGCCGGAGGGGTCATCATTCCGCCGGATTCATACTGGCCGGAAGTGCAACGCATTTGCGACAAGTACGGCATTCTCCTGATTTCGGACGAAGTCATCACGGGCTTCGGTCGCCTCGGCAAGTGGTTCGGTGCTGAGCACTTCGGCACGCGCCCGGATTTCATGACCTTTGCCAAAGGTGTCTCATCCGGTTACCTGCCTCTGGGCGGCGTGCTGGTCAGCGACCGCGTGGCCGATGTGCTGATTGAAAAGGCCGGCGAGTTTTACCACGGTTACACTTACTCCGGTCACCCGGCCGCCTGCGCCGTTGCGATCGCGAACATCAAGCTGATACAGCGCGACAAACTGGTTGAGCGCATCCGCGACGACATAGGCCCATACCTGCAGAAGCAATGGGCGAGTCTGATTGACCATCCTCTCGTCGGCGATACCCGCATGGTCGGGCTGATGGGCGCCTTTGAACTCGTGAAGAACAAGGACCCATTAGAACGATTCGACGAAAAGCTGGGCGTAGGGCCGATGTGTCGCGATAACCTGATCAAGGGCGGGCTCTGCCTGCGCGCGGTTGGCGACACGATTATTTGTGCCCCGCCTTTCGTGCTGTCGCACAGTGAAGCGGACGAATTGATCGAGAAAACCTGGAAAGCGCTGGATCTGACACAAAAGGCATTGGCGGAGTAATTCCGATGGACAAACACAATAATGACTATGCGATAACGCGCAAGAGTCTTCACGGCACAACACCCGAGCCGACTTATGGCGGTATCACGTCTTTCATGCGACGCAAGTACACCAAGGACATGGCCGGCGTGGATGTCGCTGTTATGGGCGTGCCCTTCGACACGGCAACGACCAACCGCTCGGGCACGCGTTTCGGGCCGCGTGCGATTCGTAATGCATCAACGATCATGGCCTGGGAACGTCCCTATGGCATGGAATTTGATCCCTTCGACAAACTGGCCGTCGTTGATGCAGGCGACGCGCATTTCGATTTTGGCCGCCCCGAAAAAGTGCCCGACGCAATAGAAGAGGCGGCCTATGGAATCATTTCCAAAGGTCCCGCGCTACTGACGCTCGGCGGAGATCATTTTATTTCCTATCCCCTGATCAAGGCGCACGTCAGAAAACACGGTGGTCCGATTTCAATCCTGCATTTCGATGCGCACAGCGATACCTGGGCGGATGAGAATGATCGGATCGACCACGGCACGATGTTTTTCTGGGCAGCGAAGCAGGGCCTCGTAAATCCAAAAACTTCGGTGCAAATCGGGCTGCGCACCAGCAATCCGGACACGATGGGTTTCAATGTCATCGACGCGCCGGCGGTTCACGCGCAGAGTATCGATGCTACGGTTGCAGCGGCTCGGCGGCACCTCGCCGATACGCCCGTCTACGTGACTTTCGATATCGATTGCCTTGATCCCAGCTATGCGCCCGGCACCGGCACACCGGTTTGTGGTGGACTGACCAGTCACCAGGCGATGTCGATACTGCGCGGTCTCCAGGGCATCAATATTATCGGCATGGATGTTGTTGAAGTCGCGCCGACCTACGACGTAGGCGAGATTACGTCGCTGGCAGCGAGTCACCTGGCCATGGAGATGCTGTACCTGTACGCGAACCGCCCGACTGGATAGTGGGCGGTCCGCTGATTGCATCAGAGCATACGGCGTCCTATTACGCGGCGACGGCCAATAATCTCACCCGTTACCCGTCACTGCAGGGCGAACACCGCGCAGATGTCGTCGTTGTTGGCGGCGGATTCACCGGTGTTTCCGCAATGCTGCATTTGGCCGAACGAGGCTACGATGTCGTGTTGCTGGAGGCGAATCGCATTGGCTGGGGAGCGTCGGGACGTAACGGCGGCCAGCTGATCGACGGCTTCGTTAATTCCGACAGAATCGAGAAACGGCTCGGCCCTGATGCGGCCAGGATAACCTACCAGATGGGTATCGACTGTCGACAAATCGTCGTCGATCGCATCTCAAAATACGCTATCGATTGTGACCTGAAATTTGGTTACGCCGAGCTCGCATTGCGTGAGTCGGAGGTTCGCGATCTCAACACCTGGTTCGAGGAAAAGGAACGGGCGAACTATCCGCACGAAATGAGACTCCTGAATCGGGAAGAGCTGCGCTCGGTCGTCGGATCGGACAGCTACCTCGCCGGCCTGGTGAACATGGGCAATGGCCATCTGCACCCACTCAATCTTTGCGCTGGCGAGGCGCGCGCGGCGGCGTCACTGGGTGCCACCGTATTCGAACAATCGCCCGTCGTGAACATTCATCACGGCCAGAAGCCGCGCGTGGAAACCGCGTCGGGAATGGTACATGCGAGCAAAATAATATTGGCCGGAAATGCATACCTCGGCCGAACAGAACCCAAACTCGCATGGAAAATCATCCCGGCCGGAAGTTATATGCTGGCGACGGAGGTCCTGCCGACGGAACTGCAAAAGGAATTGCTGCCGACGGACATGGCCTGCATCGATCTTCGTTCGGCGTTGGACTATTTTCGTCTGTCCGCCGATGGACGGATGCTGTGGGGAGGCATGTGCAATTATTCCGGTCGTGTGCCGAGGAGTATCGAGGGTTCATTGCGACCCAGCATGCAGAAAGTCTTTCCGCAGCTGCAGGATGCGCGGGCCGACTTCACCTGGGGCGGAAATATCGCGATCAGTTTGAACCGGATTCCGCAGTTTGGTCGCATTGAGGGCAATACCTACTTCGTGCAGGGCTATTCGGGTCATGGCCTGGCCCCGACGCACATGGCCGGAAAAGTGCTCGCCGATATCGTCGCCGGCGAATCTGAACAATTCGAACTCTTTTCGAAGATTCATCATTGGGGGTTGCCGGGCGGCAAATGGTTTGCAAACCCGGCGCTTGCGCTTGGGATGCTGTACTACCGCTTGAAGGAAATGCTGTAGAAAGATTCTGGCAGTGAAGACTCAGGCCGCCGTCTGTTGCTTCCAGTTTTCGGGCATTTCTCCAGGCAGGAATACCTTGATGATCAATTCGGAAATGGCATCGAGCGTTTCCGGCGAATCAACGTCGATGCCGCTGGAGGCTTTGAGCTCGTTACCGAGAGCCAGCAGGCCACCCGACGACAAGCGAATCATATTGAACAGCAACGCCGGGTCGCCCGGTGGCGCGACGCCCAGTTTCTGCAATTCCACGAGCATGCCGAAAGTCGCATCGAAGAGCGGTTTCAGGTGTCTCTCAATAAGCCAGTCCAGCCTGGGGTTGGGGTAGCTGGCCTCCTGCACCATCACCTTATGCAGGGCAGGTTGGCTCCGGGCGTATTTGACATAAGCGGAGATCATTCGCGCCATACGCTCTTTCGGACACATATCCTTGTTCTGTTCCAAAGACTGCGCGAGCGATCGCGTGAAGGCTTTGAATATGTGGTTCGCCGCCGCTCGCCAGAGCTGGTCCTTGTTTTTGAAATGGTAAGTGATCAGGGGATGGTGAACGCCTGCGCGTTCAGCAATGTCACGTGTCGACGTACCTTTGAAGCCATTTTCGGAAAACGCTTCAACAGCGGCATCGAGCAGTTTTTGCTGCGTTACGATGCTGCGTTGCTGTTGCTTGCGAGCCGGCGGGACGGACGGAACTACGGTTTCTTCTGACACTTTTTTGTCCAAACTGGAGAAAACGAGGCAACTCTAACCAGATTCACCCTTTTGGTCCAGCTTGGAAAAAACGTTTACCGATCAGACAATAATCTGTCGCCGTTATTCGAGCGCGAACATCATCCGGACGCCGACTTTCTTCTCGACGCGAACGCCATTCTCGACCACCGGGTCGAACTCCCATCGCTCGACCGCGTTGATCGCCGCGTTGACGAAGGTCTCGTCGGGCTCCGCGGCGCGAATTTCGATGTTCGATACGGTGCCGTCACGGGTAACCACGAATACAACATCGACCCAGCCGGAGAGATTGCGGCGCTCGGCATTGCGCGGGTATTTCGGTGCGACGTACCTGGTACGCGTCAATGAGCTCACTGCGACCATCTCGACACCTTCAGACGCCTGTTGCTGGTCATTTGCCTGCAGAGTAGCCGCCTGGTCGGGTTCTGCCTCGGCAGGCCCGTTATTCACTGCGGTGTCGACAGCGACAGCCTCGGTATCGGCGCGAGGAACATCCGCGGCCTTCGCCGTGTTGGTGTCCGAAGTCGGGACAGTTCGATCGCCTGGTGCGTCTGTGGCAACAGTGGCCGCAGCGGTCGCGGCGGCAAGGCGCTTGGCCGCGGCCTGTCGCTCAGCCTCTGCCTGGCGATCGACAGCCGCTTGCTTTTCGGCAGCGATTCGTCGCTGCTCGGCTGCTTCGCTAGCAGCGGCGTCACGGCGCTGTTGTTCGGCGACTGCAGCACGTGCACTCGCGAGCGCGGTGACAGTAGCCGTAACGTCGGCATTCGTCGAGTCCAGGGCGTGTGCGTCTGCCAACACGGTTTCTGCCGCGTCGAGATTGCCACTGTCAATGTCGGCGCGTGCCTGCAGCGCCAGCTTTGATGCGATGACATTCAGTCCCTGGCGGGCGATCGTGTTGCCGGGATCATTAGACAATACGAGTTCGTAGAAATAACGTGCGTTGTTGTTCGAAGGACGAATCAGGGCGCCGGCATCCAGTCGCGCTGCGGCCTTCGCGAGCACGTCATCGACCTGTTGCGCACTACGTGCAGTCGACAGCTCGGTAGAAATTGCGGCTATTTCACCCGTGTCCGGCAAATTCAGGCTGCGGGCAGAATTCAATGCGGTTGCGGCGTCTTCAAATCGATTCTCGCGGATAGCAAGGCGTGCCTCGTCGAGGCGGGACCGCAGTTGCATCTGGGAAAGCTGCGCGTTCAGGAAAGGCAGCCGCACGTTCTGCGGGTCAACGGCTGCGACACGCTGCAGTGCTGCAGCCGTGTCATCCAGCCTGGACTCCAGCAATGCGGATTCAGCCATCGACAATGTCTGACCGATCGCAGCGTCCAGTTCGGCAGCGATCAACGCATTACCCGGCTCAACCGCCATGGCGGCAGCGAATAATTCAATAGCATTACTGCCGACCGGATTAAACAATTGTCCCGCATCCCGCGCGAGCCTTGCTTCCGCAACCAGTGCTTCGACGTCCAGGTCTTGCAGAGCGGCTGGCGCTTTCCCGAATTCGACATCGGCTTCAGTGAACGACGGCGTGCGTTTTATCTCGCCCGGCTGGCTGGCGAGCTCGTCCGAACCATTCATGGCCCAGTACAATGCACCAACCACGACAACTACGAGAGCGGCTGCGACGCCCATGATCTTCGGGTTCTGTAGCAGCGACCCGCCAGAGCTCGCCGCAGGCAATTCCGGTTTCGGTGCCTTCGCTGGCGCTTCGGGCTGAGCCGAAGCCTCCTTATCTGATGAGAACTTCCTGGTAACCGTGCTAATCAGGCCCGTTACCGTTTCCGTGAAACTCGAATCGTCGTTGCCAAACGTGTCACCAAGCCCATCCAAAACAGGGGACGCCTCGTCGGGGACGAATGAGCCCAGCGGTGGGTCAGCCGGTGCCGGCTTGCGCTGTGCAACTGCTGCAGGCGCCGCAACTTTTGGAGCCGCGGGCCTCGACGCCTGGTTGGGCATTACTTTCGGTGCCGGTGCTACAGGCTTTGGAGCGGGTGGCGGCGCAATCTTCGGTGCGGCGGCTTTCGGTGCAGCTTGCGGTGCAGCGGGTGCTGCTTTAACGGCGGGCCTGGGCGCAGCAGCGGCAGGTGCCGGACTGGCGGCGGGAGTCCCGCTTATTTTGAAGGCCGCATCGGGCGCCTCCAGGTGATGCTTTACGGAGGCCTCAACGGCCAGGCGTGCGCGTCCCGGGGAAACGGGCTTCAACAGGAAGCGATAGACCTTACCGCGATTGATGAGATCCATGAGCATTTCACCATCGTCACGGCGACCTGCAACGATGGATACCAGGCGCGGTGATCCCTTACGCAAGTGTTGCGTCAGTTGTTCGATTCTTTCGCCGACCATCGCTGCATCTACGACTGCAACGCCGATCTTGTGCTTACTGATGGCCTCGTTTGCCTGTCCCAGCGTGTTGGCGTAATAGACCTTATGCATGCCGCGAGACGAATCCTTGATTGTCTCGAGGAACTCCTGATCCTTGGTCAGCACAAGTACGTCGACGGAGCGTGAACCAACTGCGGCTGATGCGGCCACTTTTTTCGGATCGAGCACGGGCAGGCGACCCGTACCATCGCTGATGATCGTTGATCCATTCTCGGAGGTTTCCATGATGATGTGTTCGACAGGCTCGTCGACATCTGCGGTCATATCGTTGGCGGACTGAGCGAGCGCCATCAAGCGCATTTGACGAGTGGCTTTGTCCACCAACTGCAAAAGGCCGTCGCTGGTGATCTGACCGCTCACGACCTGGAATACTTCTTCTGCACCTACTAAAGCCTGGATATCTCGCGTGGCGTTCCCGGCAAGAAGAATCCCGATTGTATCGGGCGAGCGTTTTTTCGCTTCGCGAAGTGCATCCAGCCCGCTCATGCCAGGGAGATCGTGCGCCGTGATGATGACGTTAATTGGCGTTTCGACGAGAGTGTTCAAAGCTTCACTTCCGCTGGTCGCACAGTGCACTGTATAGCGGTCGCTGAACCCGGAACTCAGATTGTCCAGGGTGCTTTGCTCGCTATGCAGCAGCAGAACTTGTGTTTTGAATTCGTCCAACGGCACTTCGATTCCTCCACGGTCTTATGTCGAATGGCTCTCGCGCTCCAAACGTCGTGAAAGTATAGCCCCGGTTTTTCATAAGATTGTCGTGAGCTGGCGACGGAATGGTGAATCTGTGACGCGGCGCACAATCAAAGTGCAGGACGCGTCACGTTTGCCGTTCGAGGGTGGTCGCAAACGCCGCATACGGCGGCGGCGTTGGGTTTGCGGGCCCGGAAGGGGGTTCCGGCTACGCGATCAGCGATCAGTTTCCGCGGCTTTCGATTTCCGCTCTGAGCGCGGCGATAGCGTCGTCGAGTGACATCACATCCTGCTGCTTGGAGCCCAGGCGGCGAATGGCAACCGAGCGGTTCTCAACTTCGCGTTGGCCGACCGCGAACTGCATCGGTATTTTCGCAACGCTGTGCTCTCGTACCTTGTAGGATATTTTCTCGTTCCGAAGGTCGGCTTCGGCGCGCAGTCCGTGGCTGCGCAGTACGGTCACTATTTCATTCGCGTATTCGTCAGCATCCGAAGTGATCGTCAGGACTTTCACCTGCACCGGTGCCAGCCACAAGGGCAAATTCCCGGCGTGATGCTCTATCAGGATTCCCATGAAACGCTCGAGCGAGCCGAAGATAGCGCGATGTAACATGACCGGCAGGTGTTTCTCGCCGTCTTCGCCGATGTAACTTGCGCCCAGTCGTCCCGGCATATTCAGATCCACCTGCAGCGTTCCGCACTGCCAGTCGCGGCCAATAGCATCGCGCAGCACAAACTCCAGTTTGGGTCCGTAGAAAGCGCCTTCACCCGGGTTGTGGGTGTATTCGAGACCTGCGACTTCCAGTGCCTTGACAAGCGCAGCCTCAGCCTGATCCCAAACCGAGTCTTCGCCGACCCGGACTTCAGGTCGGTCGGCGAACTTGATGCGCACGTCCGTGAAACCAAAGCTTCGATAAATGCCAAGTATCAGTTCGCAAACCGCAATCGATTCCGAAGTGATTTGTTCGGGAGTGCAGAATATGTGCGCATCGTCCTGGGTAAATGCACGTACTCGCATCATGCCGTGCAAGGCACCGGAGGGTTCGTAACGATGGCATTTACCAAATTCGGCAAGCCGTATCGGCAAATCGCGATAACTCGTGATGCCCTGTTTGAATACCTGCACATGTCCCGGGCAATTCATCGGTTTGATAGCGAAAGTACGGCCGTCCACCGTAACTGTCGTGAACATGTTGTCGCCGAAAGACTGCCAGTGTCCCGAGGCCTCCCACAAGGATCGCGCCACGACTTCGGGCGTGTTGATCTCCTGGTATCCCGCGGCATTCTGTGTCTCGCGCATGTATCCGACGAGACTCTGGAACAAGCTCCATCCCTTCGGATGCCAGAACACCGCGCCAGGCGCCTCTTCCTGAAAGTGGAACAAATCCAGGGCCCGGCCCAGGCGTCGATGGTCGCGCTTTTCTGCCTCCTCAAGCATGTGCAGATAGTTCCGCAATTCTTTTTCGCTGGACCAGGCAGTGCCGTAAATACGCTGCAACATTTCATTGTTGGAGTCGCCACGCCAGTACGCGCCGGAGACGCGTGTCAGTTTGAAAGCTTTGCCCAGGCTGCCGGTTGAGGGAAGGTGCGGGCCGCGACACAGATCGATGAAGTCACCCTGACGGTACAGCGTGAGATCTTCGTCCGACGGAATGCTTTCAATAATCTCCGCTTTGTAGGCCTCACCGATGCCACGGAAGAATTCGGCTGCTTTGTCACGCTCCCATACTTCCCGCAGAATGGGCTCATCACGGTCGACGATTTCCTTCATGCGCGCTTCGATGGTTTCAAGGTCTGTGTCCGTGAACGCCTCTTCGCGTGCGAAATCGTAATAAAAGCCGTTCTCAATGGCCGGTCCGATGGTTACCTGGGTATCCGGCCAGAGTTCCTTGACGGCTTCGGCGAGCACATGCGCCGCATCGTGACGCAGTAACTCCAGGCCCGCCTCCGAATCGCGCGTCAGAATCTCAAGCTTTGCATCGTTCTCGATCGGGCGCGTCAGGTCCCAAAGCCGGCCGTCCACGCGGACGGCTACCGCCGCTTTGGCAAGGCCCGCACCGATGCTCGCGGCGACGTCTTTTCCACTGACGCTCGTATCGAACTGACGCACAGAGCCGTCAGGTAAGGTTATTTTTGGCATATTTTTGGCTACAAACGATGAATGCTACGGGACGGCGCGATATTGTACGCGAATTGCCCCGCGGATAAACAAGTTCGAGTACAATACCGCCCCTTCCAAATTCAGCCAGTTGAAACCATGAGCGAGACCGAAACGCGGGACTTTATCCGCCAGATCATTAATGACGATCTTGAGTCCGGAAAGCACAAAGAAATCGTGACTCGATTTCCGCCGGAGCCTAATGGTTACCTTCATATCGGCCATGTCATGTCGGTTTGCCTGAATTTTGGGGTCACCAGTGAAACAAAGGGGCGCACCTACCTCCGGCTCGACGACACCAATCCCGGGAAAGAGAGTGAGGAATACGTCGAAGCGATCAAGCGCGATGTGCGCTGGCTGGGCTTTGACTGGGAAGATCGGCTGACGCACGCGTCCGATTATTTCGGCCCGATTTATGACGCCGCCGTCAGTCTGGTGGAAATGGGCTCAGCGTATGTCGATAGCCTGAGTGCCGACGAGATTCGCGAATACCGTGGCACACTGACGTCGCCTGGAAAGAACAGTCCGTACCGGGATCGCAGTGTTGAGGAAAACCTGGATCTGCTTGCGCGCATGCGCGCGGGTGAATTTGCGGATGGAGAACTCGTGCTGCGCGCCAAGATCGATATGAGTTCGCCTAACATGAATCTTCGTGATCCGGCGCTCTACCGAATTCGGCATATTGCGCACCAGCGCACAGGCAGTGATTGGAACATCTACCCGATGTATGACTTTGCGCATACGCTGTCGGACGCGTTCGAGGGCATCACGCACTCTTTGTGCACGCTTGAGTTTGAAGATCACCGCCCGCTGTATGACTGGTTTCTCGATCGCTTGCAGCCGCCTAATCGTCCGCGGCAAATCGAGTTCTCACGACTCAATCTTGCCTACGC
>Ga0224496_10000602_pt1 | contig 24631 bp, 27 predicted proteins | sample SF_Jul11_sed_USG_2_FD_168127 | JGI IMG/M metagenome (GOLD analysis project Ga0224496, IMG submission 168127) | Sediment microbial communities from San Francisco Bay, California, United States - SF_Jul11_sed_USGS_8_1 | ecosystem: Environmental > Aquatic > Marine > Sediment | place: USA...
AATTTTTCTACTTTCTTAAATGTTTTCCTACCTATCCCTGGGATAGCTAACAAACAAATCATGGCTTCTTTTTCTTTTTTTATCATAGAAAGAAAAATACCAGTGAATAATTACATAAGCCTGACACAGTGGTATATAATCTGATCAAATGCCAACAAAAGAACAACCATATTTGCCCCAGACAAACCCTGAGTTATTCCAGGTAGAATCAACCCTTATAGATTTCTCTCAAGTAATTAAAGACCATTTTGGTGAAACTTCGATGGTCATGATGTATGGTTCAGCAGCATTCGAACAGCTTGGATACTCAGAAGAAGACATTAGATCAAGCAAACTTGACTGTATTATTGCCGTTCCTGATATAAAAAAATGGCAAGTTAAGCATGGCCAACGTCATCCAGAAGACTTCCCCATGATTGCACATTTAATTGGTCCAAATTTAAGATCAAAAATGCAAGGAAAAAAAACTTGGTTTATTCATACTGAGTTACCTATTCAAGATGGTAAATATCAAAGAAAAATAAAAGTAGGCATAATTGAGCAAGCATCACTAGTTAATGATCTATCTAATTGGGATCAATTTTACATAGCTGGAAGAATGCAAAAACCTACTTATATAGCTGAGTCTGATCAAGAAATACAACACGCACTCTATTATCAAACAATGAAACAAGGTCTACACCTTGCTCTATTACAAAGTATTGGAGGTCAACCGCTGAAATTAAGAGATCTATACATTACTCTTTCTAATCTTTCTTATACTGGTGATACTCGGATGAAATTTGCAGAAGATCCAAATAAGGTAGCCAATATTGTCGATGCAAACAAGTGGAGATATGATCTGATGTATATGAGCCTAATTAAAGAAGCAGAATCCCAAGGTCTTCTGATAACTCAATCTGACCAAATCATTCCCTTTCCGTGGTTAGAAAATCATGATCTATTAATTAAAACTATTAGCCAATTACCTCTTAATATAATCGCAGTTTTACCTGAAAATTGGAGAGAACTTGAATATCAACAGCTGATCAGCCTGGTAAATAAAAAACTCGAAGAAACTGTCAAATCATCTAGTGTTGCACAAACAATTTTTGGTTTGCTAATGGTGTCTCCAACAACTGGTATTAACTACGTTGCCAGAAAGCTTAAAAAAGCAAGAAAAAAGTAGCCCTCTATACTTGGTCATATCTAAAGCAACCCACTTGATGATCGTTTACCATTCCAATAGCCTGCATCATGGCATAAATGATAGTTGATCCTACAAAACTCATCCCTCGTTTTTTTAAATCCTTTGAAATTTTGTCTGAAAGATCTGTTTTTGCTGGAAAATCTTCTAATTTCTCCAACTTATTTTTTACTGGCTTACCATCTACAAAATTCCATAAATATTTATCAAAACTACCAAATTCTTTCTGAATTTCTAAAAATACTTTAGCATTCTTTACTGATGATCTTACTTTGAGTCTATTTCTAACAATCCCAGCATCCTCAAGTAAATCTAAGATCTTTTCTTCACTATATTTGGCTACTTTCTTTGGATCAAAATTATCATATGCTTTTCTATAGTTCTCTCTTTTATTTAATATCATTTCCCAGGATAGACCTGCTTGTGCACCATCTAAAATTAAAGCCTCAAAGAGCTTATTTTCATCATGCAATGGGACACCCCATTCTTCATCATGGTATTTAACATATAGATCATTTTTGAGGTTAACCCAATCGCAACGTTTTTTCATATTATCCTAACTTATCATTAAATTTTTCTAAAAAATCTAGTAATACATCTAGATGGTTGAAAGCTAAACTTAAGTTCATTATTTCAGCAAAATCAAACCACTTTATATCAGTATTTTCTCCATCACCTTGTCCTATCTCCCCATCATAAAAGGCAAAATAGTAATATGTAATCCAACCATTATACTCATCAAGATAGGTCAATTCTCCAGGTTCTATATCTAACCCAACTTCTTCTCTTATTTCTCTCCTAACAGCAATCCTACTATCTTCATTTTCATCTGCTTTCCCACCCATGATATGCCATTTATCTCCTTCTTTATCATCAGGATGACGAAGGCCTAATAATACTTGTGTGCCATTGGTAATAATTAAACGGTGAGCTTCTTTCATGAATATATATGAAACTTTAAACCTATTTTGCCAATAGGTCAATCTAAAATAGTTGACAATACAATTGTTATAAGATATAGTTCCAAGTTCTGATTATCTGTACATACAAAAATGCTTTGGAGATGACATGGCGATTGTAACAGTAATAAAACGAAAGAAATCAGATACGGAAGAAGCTGGCGAAGTCACAATGATTACCACACATCATTCTGTGGCAAATTCAGTACCAAAGACATTGTCTGGAATGACTGGTTTGAACGAAGTGGCTGACAGTATCATTGCCACTGCAACTCACCGACTTAGACTGGTAGAAGGTGATGGTTCAGAAGATACCCTTTGGGGTGTTTTGAATCTGACAAAAAGTGCATTACCTTATCCGTTGCTAGGTACTCTGGAACAGGTCACTCAACAATTCTTCAATGAATATGAAGAAAATGATGAACTGGTTTTCGAATACTATATCTAATCATCCGTAGGTAACACATCAACACAAGAAACCCGACTATACGAATAGACGGGTTTTTTTATTCTACTCAATGATATTATCTAACTATGAACAAACCAAAATTACTCTTTGTCTGCTCTCAAAATAGGTGGAGATCATTAACTGCTGAAATAATATTTAGACAAGATAATAGATTTGAAGTAAGATCTGCTGGCACTAGCCGTGGGGCTCGACATGTTATTTCTCAAAAAGATATTGACTGGGCAGATAAGATTATTTGTATGGAAGAAAGACACAAAGAACTAATTAAACATATCTTCAAAAACCAGAAACTACCCCCTATTATTGTCTGGGACATAGAAAGCCGTCTTACTTATATGGATCCTGAGCTGATTGAAATTCTTAAAGAAAGAATTGAGGAAGTTGTTTAATTTTTGCATCTATAACCCTCTACTCTTTCTCTCTTTGATATACTCCAATATATGAAAAAATTAGAACTAGGTAATTATCAGCATTACAAAGGGATGAAATATCTTGTTTTAGGAACAGCTAAACACAGTGAAACACTAGAAGAATTAGTTGTCTATGTAACTCTTTATGAGAACGAGGAATCAGCTCTATGGGTACGACCAAAATCAATGTTTCTAGAAAATGTAACTATTGATGGAAAAGAAGTTCCAAGATTTAAAAAAATAGATTAATGCTCTAAATCTAAAACATCATCAATCCTAATCTGCCATGCAAATTCATCAACGTGAGAAACTAAGATCATCGCTCCTTTATATTGATCTAAGGCTTTGGCGATAATAGGTAAATGTCTAAAGTTAATATGATTGGTCGGCTCATCAAGAATTAATAATCCTGGTTTAAGTAGTACTAATCTAGCAAATGCAACTAAACCCTTTTGACCTTCTGACAAGTCTCCAATTCTAGATTTAATTATCTGTCCATTTAATAAGAATCCTGAAGCAACAGCTCTCATGTATTCTTCACCTCTAGTGTCATTGGCTTCTACCAACGCATTATTTAGTGACTGTCTGACTGTTTCATCAAAGTTTAGTGTAGAAAAATCTTGTCTGTAATACCCTACTCTAAGTGTAGGTGGTAATTTAAGTCCTGGGTTTGTTCCCTTTGCCATTGATTCAATTAAGGTACTCTTACCTATTCCATTTGGACCAATGATTTGTAGATGACGATCTTTCATTAAAATAATGTCACATTCTTTTGTAACTTTTTGATGATCTTTCATAATCTCAAAAGAAGTAATTTTCATTAAGTCATTTGGGAAATCATCTTGGACAGGAATAGTAAAATTACGGATAGGTTTATCTTCTTTTCTAACATCTACTTTTTCACTTTCATAAAGCTCAATCTTTTCTCTCATTTTCTTTGCAACCTTACGCATTTTCCCACCTTTATGGGCAAAGAAATTAGCCTTATCTTTATTTTCTTGAATCTCTTTTGCTTTGAGAGCATTAAGTCTTCTTTCTTTCTCAACCCTAGCCGTAATCTCTTCTAAAACATCAGAATAATTACCAGCATATTGTTCAATTTTCCTTGTGAAGCTATCAAGATATAAAACACCAGTAGTAAACATGTTTAAAAATTCTGCATCATGAGAAATAACTATGACACTTTTTGGATAACTGATTAAAAATTCAGTTAAGTGCATGATTCCAGCAGCATCAAGGTTGTTTGTAGGCTCATCTAAAAGAAGTAAATCAGGATCTTGAATTAAAGCAGCAGCAAGAAGTAATCTTGCTTGTTGTCCCCCTGAAAAACCACTAATTGGCTTATCTTGTGGGACAGTTAAATTAACAGCATTTAAAACTGATGCTATTTTCTTTTTTAATTCATGATCTTTGAGTTCACTATACTTGGCAAAATATTCTACTAAATTAAGAGATAAATCTTCTGGTCTAATAACTTGGAAGGCCGTTGCAACAGAAAGCTCTTTATTTACAAAAATATTACCTTCATCAGGTTTAAGAACACCTGTTAGAAGTTTAAATAGAGTTGTTTTACCAGCCCCATTTTGTCCCATCAATGCTACTTTCATCCCTCTACGGACAGAAAAACTAACCTCATGAAGAATAGGTTTGTTATGAGCAAAGTTAAATGTGACTTCATCAAATTTAATAATAGATTCTGTATTAGACATAAATATTTTTGTTCGTTAATTAAGCGAAGGGTGAATTATACCCTATTAAAGAATATTTTTGGGTTTATAAATTACTATTTATTTTGATAGACACTAGAAAATAATTTAACTTATACGTTATTATTAGTTATGGATAATAGTGGACCTAAAGCATCTAAAGAAACAATAATTAATAAAATCAAAGATCAAAGTAAATTCTCCTTTACTTACTTTTTATTACTAATAACTTCAACTATTATTGCAACCCTAGGATTGTTAACCAATAACTCGTCTGTAGTAATTGGAGCGATGTTAATTGCACCTGTATTTTGGCCAGTTCTAGGAATATCACTTGGAGCAGTCAGAAATGATCACAATGTTTTAGTTACTACTATTACATCACTTTTTTTGAGTATCCTTGTTGTGCTATTCATAAGTTCTGGACTCACTATAATATTACCCTTTGAAGATCTTAGCCTAGAAATAATCAGCAGAACTCAGCCAACTTTAATTCATCTCTTTATTGCCTTAACCTCTAGTGTGATTGGTATTGCAGCTCTCTACTATAAAAAGATTTCATCTTCTGCTTCTGGGGCAGCTATTTCTATCGCACTCCTTCCTCCACTCTGTGTAACTGGAATTGGGTTAGCAACACAATCTTGGTCAACATTTTTTGGAGCAGGAATGCTTTTTATAACAAGTACTATCGCCATCATTTTTGCTGGAATTATTTCACTCTATATCTTTAAAGTTAGACCATATTTTAAAAAAGATAAAAATATTGCTTTGACAAGCCTGGCAATTTCATTTGTACTACTTATTGCATTGAGCATTCCTTTAACGCTATATCTCAAACTAGCTGTTGACCAATCAAAAATAAAAAACCAAATCCATACTATTATTGATAATAATATTATGGAAATTAACCCAAAGGCTCAAGCCAAAAATATTACAATAATTTTCCCTAATATATATGACTCCAAACATATTGATATTGAAGCTACTCTTTATATTCCTGAATCCGAAACTTTTGATATTTCAAATCAGCAATTAATTCTTAATAGATTGTCAGAAAAAATTGAGCAACCAACTGATCTAAAACTAAATATCATTGAAACAGTTGAAATTCACAAAAATGGAGATGATAATGTCATTCTTAAAAACCAAATTAGTCAATTAATTAATGAATATCTATCTGATATTGATATTCCAAACCAAATAAATAAAATTGACTTAATCAAAAATAGTGATCAAAGTATTTATGTCAGTATTCAAATTTTATATACAGATCAAATCCCAATTACATTTGATAACAAGCAAGAATTAGAAGTACTAATCAATAAAGAAACTGGTCTTGAAACTAAGTTAGACATCCATCTAATCTCGGCAGAATCTATAAAAATGAAAGCAATAACAAGCACTAATAAAGAAGATATTAAAAATCTCTTTTTTGATAAATACAAGGCAATTATTAATGTTAATTTAATAAAAATTAATAATTCAGAAGATAATATACCTGTTGAAGTAATCGTTAACTTAACTGCCACTGATAAATTAAATATTAGTCCAAAAGAGAAAGAAGATTTAAAGGGACAAATTCAAAAAATTATCAAGTCTACAGAGTTACCAGAATTGTCAGTCGAAGTTAATGTAATTGATCTATATTAAAAATTAGAAAGAAGCTAACTATTTTAAATTATTAATTTCATCTTAATTGTCGGAATAAACTTACCTTCCCCAACTTTAAACTTCCCTTCTGAGCCTTTAATTAACTCAAAACCAGCCTTTTTGTAGAAGTTAATTGCCTTGTTATTATAAATAGCAACTTCTAACCAAATTGCCTCTATTTTGTCTTTCTTTCTATCTTGAAACTCCAATACTTTTTCTAACAATTTCTTTCCCAGTCCCTGTCTTTGATACTCTGATAAAACATAAATGGCACCTAACATTATTTTATCCTCTTTTCTATATGTCCGAGCAAAGCCAATAACTTTATCACCATCTTTAGCTACCCAGCCCTGATGATCTTGATTATCTGAAGATAACCACCTCCCTATTTTACTAATAACTCTTTCTTCATCGGCAAATTTTTCAGCTATATCCTTAGCATATACACCATATTTTTCATTAGGATATGTATTTAACCAAGTCTTTTTTTGAATATTAAAAATAGCTTGAGCATCAGCAAGTGTAGTTGTTCTAATTTTCATGTTTTTATCTTTTTTTCAGATTATGATTAATCAATAATACTATATACTACCCAATATGAAATCTTTCACAAAAAAAATAATTATTCCTGACCCTATTCCACTTACTCAAGCTGAATTAGATAAAAAGAAACTTGAATTAAAAAAGCTTTTAATAACTCAAGATGAAGTAATCAAAAGATTACAAATAGCCAGAGAGATGGGAGATCTTTCAGAGAATGGTGCATATCACGCTGCAAAGCATGAGCTAGGTAATACTAGACGCCAGCTTGGAAAAGTTAAACATCTCTTAAAATATGGTTTTGTTCCTACTGTTAGCAATGATAAGAAATCATCTGAAGTTGTTGCCTTTGGCCGTACTATTACTCTAGTTAACAATGGAAAAGAAATGACCTTTATGCTTGTCAGCCAGTTTGAATCAAATCCTTTAGAAAAGAAACTTTCTATGGAAAGTCCAATTGGCAAAGCTATTATTGGGAAAAAAGTTGATGATAAGGTAACTGTAGAAACTCCAAGGGGTGAAGTAATTTATAAAATTACTCAGATAAAATAGCCTCTACAAACTCTTCGCCATACCTCTCCCACTTAACTTCTCCAACACCAGAAACATTTATCATTTCTGCTTTATTCTTTGGCTTTTCATTAGCCATTTCAAGAAGTGTCGCATCACTAAATACCATATAGGCAGCAATCCCACTCTCTTTAGCAAGAGTTGCTCTGACTTCTCTTAATTTATCAAATAATGGATTTTTATAATAATCTTTTTTAACTTTATTTTTTGAATATGACTTAGTTGATTTACTACTCTTTTCTTGTCTTTTAATAAACTCATTTAAAGTTACTAATCTTACTTTTTTAATTTTTTCTTCCAATAAATCTTCACCTTTATCAGTAATAAATAATGCTTGGTTTTGACTAAAGTTAACTTTAATTAAGCCTAAGTTTTTCATCTGAGCAAGATAAAAATGCCATGAAGCAAAGTTAACTTTATCACTCCTTCTCATTAATTCATTTACAAGAGACATCGTATCAATTTTATTTTGACTACTTATTTCTTTTAATGTTATAAGAGCCATTTTTGTTAATGCAGTACCATCTAAAGATGGAAAAGGTTTATTACAAATATCACAGTTATTACACTTCTTTTTATACTCTTCATCAAAATATCTAAGTAGTATTTTTCTCCTACAAATTACACCTTCAGCATATTCTTTTATTCTATCTAATTTCCCTAATTGGATACTTCTTTGAGAATTATCCAAAAAGAATTTTTTTATCATTTCCACATCAGCAAAGCTATAGAAAAGAAGTGCTTGAGCAGGAGCATTATCTCGTCCTGCCCTTCCGAATTCTTGATAATATCCTTCAATATTTTTTGGAATATTGTAGTGAATGATCCACCTTACATTTGATTTATCTATCCCCATTCCAAAGGCAATTGTGGCACAAATAATTTGGGTTCTATCTCTAACAAAACTTTGCTGAATCCTAGATCTCTCAGCACTATTTAACCCAGCATGATAGCTAGCAGCATTCAAACCAAAGCTCTTAAGTTTCTCTGCTAACTTTTCTGTTTGTTTTCTTGTTAAACAATAAATAATTCCTGATTGTGACATTTTGTCACTCAGAAAATCTTTAATCTTTTCAATTCTTTTTTGTCCTGGTAAAACAGTTAATGAAATATTAGGTCTATCAAAAGAATCAATCAACTGCTTAGGTTTATTCAGTTCTAATTGAGACAAAATGTCTGCTCTTGTGACTTTGTCTGCCGTTGCAGTTAAAGCAATAATTGGGACTTTAGGAAACTTCTTTTTGAGATATGACAATCTAGTATAGTCAGGCCTAAAATCATGTCCCCATGAAGAGATACAATGTGCTTCATCAATAGCAAATAAGTTAGGTTTTATTTTTTCTAATATTTTTGTGAAATCTGGGGATAATAACCTCTCTGCAGAAACATAAAGAATTTGTATTTCCCCATTTAATAAATTTTCTATTATTTCACTCTGCTCTTGTGAGTCCAAACTACTATTCAAATAGTTAGCTTTAATTCCATAAGCATTAAGCCCATCCACTTGGTCTTTCATCAAAGCAATCAAGGGAGAAACAACAATGGTAATACCATCTAAGATAATAGCCGGGATTTGATAACAGATAGACTTTCCACCTCCTGTAGGCATTAATACAAAAGTATCTTTTCCTGCTAAAACTGACTTAATAGCTTTCTCTTGGGTTGGATGAAAAAAATCATAGCCAAAATATTTTTTAAGTGCTATTTTGGCTATGTTTATATCATTTTTTGACTTAGGCATGAAAGTCATTCTACATGATATTAAAAAGAATATAGATCTTTATTTATCTTTCTTCTTATCTGAAGGAAGCTTGAAGCCCATTTCACCCCGTTCCTTTTTAATATAACTCAAATTACCTTCTTCATCCATAAAATATTGAATTATATAACCAAGTTCGATATTTCGTTGAATTGTGGCAACCAACCCTTCAAGAACTTCTGCATTAGATACATAATCTTTTGCTTCCACCTCTGCTTCATTCATGATAGTTTCTGCCTCAGCATATAGATTATCTCTCATCTCATAAATTGTATTTAGAAAAAGAGTTTCTGATATCTGACTTCTCTCACTTTCAGGTTGATCATCTTCTGCAGCATCTTCATCTTGTTCTATTTTTCTTGCTCTTGGTTTTCTTTTTTCTTTCTCTTCGGAGGAATCATCAATATCTAATTCTCTTAATACTTCTGCATAGCCCATCTGTAATAAAATATCGTCATCTTCGTAATACTCGTCCTCATCATCATCGTACTCATCATCTTCATATCCCTCATCCTTTTTACCCAATATTCTTCTCTCCTCATCTTCAACTCTTTTTCTTGGCATTATTGCTCCTTTTTATATATTAATTATTGAATCTCATTCTTTTCTCTATCTTTTGCCTTCTATGGCTAACTCTATTCTTATTTTTCTTTGCTCTCTTTTCTCCTTTCTTAAAGGCGCTATATACTGCCTTTTGATTTTTTTTAACATCGTATGGATCAAGATCAAATAAAGCCCAAGCAACAAAACCTATATCATGAGCTGTCCAAGTTTCTTGATCATCATTCATGATCTGATGACAATCCGAGCATAAGCACATTTCGTTCTCTAAGACTCTAATAATTGAAGGAGTTAATTTATAGTTCTGTGCTGCAAGCCAGGCTCCTACAAGGTGGTGAACCTCAAGGTTTTTACTGCGAATACCACAGCGCTCACAACAATAATTAGTCCCTTCAAGCCTCTCTTCTCTTAGATATGAGCTAAACTCATATTTCTTTCTTGCTCTAGTCATAATTTATTAATCATAAAAATATGGCCTTTATCTAATAGTTTATAAAAAAAATCCCCAGTCTTAACTGAGGCAGTAAAGAGAAAGAAATATCTTCTTAGAAAGACATAAAATTCTAATTTAATAAACTTAAAATTAACTAAAACTAATCTAGTCTTGTGCATTAACAATCTTTAACGATTTTAAACATAATATCTCACCTATAATCTCTTTATTTTTGTTTGTTGTCAATCATAAATTAAAATGAATTTGTTGCGAGACAGACTAGATATAATTGGAACTTTAACATCCAGTGAGTAATAGATTTTTATAAACTATCAAGGGGAACAAACTCCGGTTCGTGCAGTTGTTTTTCATGTTGAAAAATTATCTCCTGATCATCATATAGAAGCTTACGTGGTCTAGCTGGATCTTGTTCAGGCTTAATTACGTATGTAAACCGATAAACACCTTCAATTTTACCCTGAGCCCTATTGATTTCACGTTCAATTCCAACAATTGTTAAAACACCCTCTGAATCGATGCTATGGGTAACATCGTAATTAGCGTAGATGTCCCCTCCTTTCAAGGTTTTTTTTGCCAAATCTACTAAAAATTTAGTGTCTTTCAATAGATCAGGACGTCTTTTTTCCTCACTCATTTTATCAAACACTTTTTCTACTATCTCATCAGATGAATCTGTAGTTATGTTGGGTCTATTAGTATTTTGTCCATCCAGAGATAAAGTTTGATCATCATTACCCTGTCTATCCCTACCCTGTCTATCCCTAGAAAAAAGATTCAATCTTCCTCTCAATTTTTCTATGAATGACCCTCTTTTTTCTTTTGACATAGACATATGTTAACACTTATGAAACAAAAAAACTAAAAGAAGATATTCTATCAAACCCCTACTCCAAACTCTCTGGCTAAATCTTCTGGCCAATCCTCATCATAATTCTCTCTTCTTGCCACTTTAATTATCTCTTCCATATCTTCTTGGTATCCAAGGTTAAATAGTACATTTAATACGTTCCTACAATTACCCTGGGTAGGTTCTTCAAAAAATAAAACTCTATAGTAATCTGACCATAGATTTAAGTCCTCTGGATAATCATTAATAATCTCTTCATATATATCTAAGGCTTCACTATCTAGACCTTTCTCTAAATAAAAATCAATCAACCTCTTCTTAAAAACAACATTTCCAGTAAAAATAATAGCTTGCTCAATCGTTGACTTTAAAGCCCCTTCTCTACCTAGCTCTTCTAAGCAATCAATCATCATTCCCCAGGCTTCTCTTCTCTTTGGATTATGTATCAAACTATTGCGTAATGACTCCAATGCCAACTCAAATTTACCTTCTTCATAAAAAATCTCTCCCCAAAGTATAAATTTACTTTCTGAATTTTTAGTAACCTGATTTAATCTATATAAAACTAACTTTGCTCTATCTAAGTCACCCAAATCAAAATATACATCTGCCAGACTTGATAAAATATTCAAATCATTTGGAAAAATTTCTACTTGGGACTCAAGTACTCTAGCTAAAGTGTCTATAGACTCATAATTACTGTTAACATCTTTTTCTAAAAAAGCTAAAAAGTTATCTATAACCCCATAGTCCAAACCTTTACTGGGGTGGAACAACTCTAAGTATGGTTCTATAAAATCTTGATCAAACTTAATTGTCCTATACCAGTTTGGATTAACTTTTAAACGTAAATTATTGCTCTGTGTATTTTCACTAAACTCTTGAACTAGTCCTAATTGTCCTTCCCCCAACTGCTCGTCAGAAAGTTGCACGTTATATCTTGGATAACGCATATCACGATAATGAGCATTGCCATCACTAGTAATAATAACCATGACTGAATGAGCTTCTATTCCAGCCTCAAGATGATTGATGCCAATTTCTTCAAAAAGAGCTGAAGATAATAAAGAAGCCCCGACACAATTTATTTCTTCACTACCCTTAATATCAACTGGTAAAGAACTCCATTCTTCATACTCATATTTACTAATTTCCTTTTGAATAACATCTACAATTTCTAACTCCTTATGAGCTATCATCTCTTTACTTGCACCTAGTCTTTTCAGCTCTGCTAACCTCTGTCTATGTTTCTCAACTCCAACCTTATCTACCAATCTCTGTTTATCTCTAGAAAAATCAAACCCCAACTTTTTAAATAGATCTAAACCTCTAGGGTGTGTAGGCTCTTCTGCTTCTGGAAGTGCTTCAATTAATTTAGCTTTACCTCTCCTTGCAATAGCTCTATCTAGCTCTTGCCTTGGTTGAGAAAATTGTCTATTTATACCCAAGTAAGTTGCTTGTTGAAATGCAAAAAATGGCCCAAATTTTTGCCATGGTTTTTCTACCGAAAAATCTTCTCTTAATTCTTTTTCTTCTTTCTGCTCTCCTTCTTCTAATTTTGTGTTATTTTTACCCAAATATTTATCAGCATACTGATTCCAAGATAAGTCTTGCTTTGCTCTCTTTTCTAAAGAGGCTGGTTGATCAAAATCTAACTCAGCATGATCCGTTCTGGTCATTGCTTGAAAAAAAGCCTTAACAATTCTACTTCTTTCTGCATCTATCTCCTTCAGGGTAGGTTCTCTGCCTAATCTTTTTTCTAACCGATCATATCTTTTTTGGACAAATTTTTGACCAAATAAATCTTCTTCTACTTGTCTGAAGTCTTTTTCTATACTATCTCTAATCTCATTATCATTAATATCTACCTGAGGGACCTGGTCATATATTACTGCTCTCTTTTTTCTAAACTGGGCCCATCTGCTAAATCTATAGAAATCTGTAGACAACTCTACAGCTAGTTTTTCAGCTTCAAACTCATCACTCCAATTAACTTCTTTGGCGTAAGTCTTTAAATAAATACCAGTTTTTCTATATACATCAACAAGCTTCTTTAATTCTTCTCGATGTTCTTTTGCTCTTACCGACCCTTTAAATGTATCTTGGTCAATTAACCTGATAATGTCAAAGATCTCCCACATTTGTAGATCCTCTGGGACATTTATAATTAAATTATCATTATCATCATTCTCAAGTAATCTCCCTTCTGTTCTCTTTTTATTCCACTCGTCTCGAGAAATAAATACCGGAGAAACTTTATCATTTACCCCACACCAATAATAAAAATAACGCTTTGCTCCTTCATCAGGGAAAGCGTCTCTATTCTTTATTGGTTCAATATCAGCCTCATAATTTAATACCATTATTCTCAGTATACTAAAAAAACCTAGTTACATGACTAGGTTTTTCTACTTTATGTGCCCCCACCTGGAATCGAACCAGGATTTACAGTTCCGCAAACTGTTGTTCTATCCGTTTAACTATGGGAGCAATATATGTATATTTTATCTGGAAATTCAATTAAGTAAAGTTTTTAGAGTAATTTACTCTAATGGGATTTTTTCTGCAAGCCATCGAGATGCCTTCTCATAGCTAGTTAAGGGTGGTTGTTCATTAAGTAAAACTTCTGATAATACATCGATGATGGTTTGCTCATCTGCTTTGTTATATAACAAAGTAATTCTATTTGGGAAACGTCCTAACTCAATATTAATCACATCTTTATCTTGCTTTTCATCTTTCCAGAATCTTCCTAATTCTTCCCAATAATACATTTGGTCATCAAATCTAATTCCATAGCTAGTGATCTTAATAAGACTATCATGAGGTGGAACACTGGAGAGAACATAGGCAATAAAGGCTAATGTTACTACTACTGCTATAGGTAAGAATTGTCCTGCAAAGAATAAAATAAGAGAGACAAGGAATACAATTAGAGCAATAGTAGTGTAATACTGCTTATTCCTCTTCTTATATGGTCTTGAAGCAGCCTTCCACTCAAAGATTACTTCTTCAGGTTGTGGCCTTGGAACATTTGCGAAATATTCTTGCGCAATTTCTTGTGGATTGGGTTTATTTCTAACTGGCATAACCTACTTAATAATATACAGGAAAAAACGAGAGCGATCCAGAAAGAATTTTGACTTGGTATCAAAAAACATTCATAATAAAAATCGTACTATGCCAATCAAACAAAAACCAAGAAAAGTAAGCAAATATAGAAACCCAAACAAAAAAAAGATGAGTCTGGGATCAATCATCAAACTGATATTACTTTTTGTTGTCCTTGCCTCACTACCTATTGCCTACTACCTCACAACTCAAAATCAGGATGTTAGACAACAGGCTGCGGGAAGTTGTAAAGAAGAACAAGTAAATACAGAGTTTAGGAAATATGAGCCTGGTACAGATAAGGGTTGGACAAGTGGTGGAAAAATGAAATCAAAAATTGGAGACAAAATTGATGTTAACTGTTTTGCAAAAACTGGTAGTGCTCTCCTCTCAAATGGAAAAATATCCTTAAAAATTGATGGTAAAGCTACAAGCATTCCATCTAGAAATGTGATAAATAAAGGAGCTTCACTTAAAGGATACGAAATTACTCAAGGTGGGGTTCATGCATTCACCTGTTCTAATTCTACTTGTACAAATACAGATAAAATTAGTATTGCCAAACCTCCAGTAACAACAACTGATAGTACTCAAACAAATAATAATCAAACTGGGACCGAACAAGTTCGTTGTACTCAAGATGCAAAACAATGCCCTGACGGAAGTTTTGTTTCAAGATCTGGGCCTAATTGTGAGTTTGCCTCCTGCCCACAGGTAGATTTAAATAATTCTGATCAATCTGGTACTACTGACCCAGCTACTATTGCAGGAAACTGTCCAAACCCGTCTGTAGCAGATTTAAACAATGACTGCAGTGTTGACCTTAAAGACTATGATTTATTCTTATCAGAATTTATCAAAAATCAGAAATAAAGCATGAAAAAAAAACAATCTAAATTTTCTGCAGTTCTTGGCCTATTTTTTCTAGTATTTCTAGCTTTAACTGGCTATTCTCTAACCTCTTCACAGTTCTTTAACTTTGATCTGAGAAAAAAAGCTTCAGGTGAACCTCTCACTGTAAACTTAGTTAGCTCAAGTCAAAAAGTAAGCCCTAATCAGGCCTTTACAGTAGATATTGAAATTAACACTCAAGGTAAATTTATTTCTGGACTCCAATTTATTGGAGAAATTACCGGAGTAGACCAAGATAAATCAGGCTTAATTGTTCACCAGCCAGCTGGACTTAATCCAATCCATACTGAGATGAAAAAAAGCGGAGAAAATCTACAATTTAAGTTTATAGAACTAGCCACATTGGGAACACAAGCATTCACTAGTCATGACCAAAATATAAAAGTTACAACGCTATTCCTCTATCCTATTAAAGACGGCGATATAAAAATTGTTTTTGATCAAGGAAAGTCTGGTGCATTAGAGTTTGAAAAGGAATTTTTATCCTCAAACATTAGTCAAACTGCATATAATATTGAAATTGATGATGGAAGAGGTGGCGGAAGTATTGCCCCACCTGATCAAGGAATCCATCGTAGCTGTAATGAATACTGTGCCGACTCCAACGAATGTGCCAGTGAATTTAGCTGCTACTACAATCGTTGTCGTAACCCAAAAAATTTAACTCAAGTACAATGCGCTGACCCAATTATCATTACTCAGCCAGTTGTTACTACTCAAGTTACTACAAAAACTACTTCCCAACAAAAAGGAGGAACTAAAACAACTGATATACCCTTTGAAACAAAGTATGTTAGTTTGACTTCTACACCTGTGAAAGAAGAAGCTACTTCTTCTTCAGTAATAGCGACTGTTATTATCACTCAGGCAGATAAAGAGGAGGTAACACCAAGTCCCTCACCAAAGGTATCCCCCCAAATTGCCACTCAATCTTCGGTTAAAGTCCGTAATTTAGGGTCAGCAAAACCACAACCTTCGCCTACTATTAGTGACAATACTAATCAAAAAAAGAGTAGTAATTTACCTCTCTTAATTGGAGCTGCTTTACTAACAGGTGTTGCTGGAATTATTGCAGTTTTGTTCTTTATCAAGAATCTAAATTCAAAATAATAACCCCAAGTGAAAAAAAACCAGATTAGTGTTAAAATTGCACCTTAAGGAAGTGTCGCATAGCGGTCAATTGCACCTGTCTTGAAAACAGGAGGCCTAGCCTTCGTGGGTTCGAATCCCTCCACTTCCGCCAGATTTTAAGATAGATATTATCAATAAGGTATAATATCTGAATATGAAAAAAATAATTTCCTATTCTCTAGTCATTTTTCTTTTTCTTTTTAGCTTTGCTAATCAAACTTTTGCTCAAACAGACTATAAAGCAGTCCTTCTCTTAAGCACTCAGAATCCCCAAACAGTAGCTGGAAACTTAGTCAACTATGATCTCATTCTTAATACACTTGGTAATGATATTAATGAAATTGACGTCCAATTCTTAATTAAAGGTCCTTTTGATCGTCAAAGTATGACCTTTAACCTTCACCCTGACCATAGATTAGAAAGACTTCATAACTCTGCCCCATTATCTGTAGTTCGTTACCAAAGAATCTTTGAAGGTGATGATGGGATTAGAGTTCAAGTAGTTCTGAAATCAAGTGATGGTAAACCATTTAATGAAGGTTCTGGAGCTATTCCTGTCTACAGAGTAAACTTTAGAACAAATGATACTGGAACAATAAAAGGGTATATAGACTCAAGCCACTCATATGTTAAATACACAGATGTATCTAAAATTGACTATGATAACTACACCCCTGAATCTAGAGCAAAATTACTAACAGTCATTAGCAATAATCAAGTAATTCCTACCCCAACGCCTAGACCTGTTGTCGCAAGCCCAAGCTCAACTCCAAATCCGACTGTTTCTCCTACTTCAATGCCAGAGAGCACTCCTCTCTCAAAATATGATGAGGAATTTGAAAGAGTTACAGAAGAAATTGAAGAGTTAAAAGGTCAAGTAGAAGAGCAAGAAAACAGAATCTCTTTGCTTGAAAAAATTATTCAAAGTTTTAAAAATTTCTTTGGTAAACTTTTTAACTAATATCTATTAAGACCACTTCCATCTCTTTTATCATCTAGCAGTTGAATTACCCAATACAGTGGTATAATAGTCTCCTAGACCACAACGGTAACCATTAGTATGTTTTTCATCTAAGTAAGGTCCGGAATTTGTAAAAAAATAGTCGCACTGGTGGTCTATAGGCGACAAGATGAGGAAATGATGGACGATAACCAATCCCCAGTTAATCCTAACAAGTTGTATCTAGGAAACCTTTCATGGTCACTAGGTGAGGATGATATTCGTGAACTTTGTGAACCTTTTGGTGAACTAGTTGACGTAAGATTAATAACAGAACCAAGAAGTGGTCGCTCAAAAGGCTTCGCTTTTGTTGAGTTTGCTGAAGAAGACGCTGCTAAAGCTGCTTTAGAAGAACTTAATGAAAAAGAAGTTGATGGACGTAACTTATTTGTTAAAGTTGCACAACCAAAGAAACCAAGAACTGATTTCGGTGGTGGCAACAGAGGTGGCGACCGTAGAGGTGGCTTCCAAAGAAACAACTACAACGACCGTAACGATCGTGGTGGAGACAGAGGTGGATACAGAAACTAAAGTTTAACTTTAATTTTTATTGAAATTTAGAAAAGAGTGGGTTTAGGCCCACTCTTTTTGATTGTCTAGAATTAAAAAAACTATTCTCTCGATTAAATACCAAATTGCGAAAGATACTTATCCTTCCCTGCCGCAATAGTACTTCCAGAATCTTGAGATTTTCTTAATCTTTCTAATACTGGTCTACTTACTTCACTCCTACTTTGTAAAATTTGATTATTAATAATATTGATAATATGTCTGGCAGCATCTATCTCATCTCTCCCAGTTTTTAATAAACTAACTGGAACAACTACAGAATATATTTTCCCTTTTTTTCCAGTACTATTCTCTCGTTCTTGTAAAAAACGCATAGTGGTATTTATATCCTCAGAGTACCAGGTACCCTCTAATTGATCATTTACATAACCTGTCGCATCCAAAGATACTTCTCCACGGAAACAATAAATAAAACCTCCTTTTTTATCTTGTTCTTCTGCATACTGACGTATTCTCTCTAGATCAGATTCTTTTTGGGTCTTCTCTTTCATATAGTTTGAGTTTTTTACTTTATAACTCTCAGCAATGGCTTCTCTTCTACAACTGTAGGCTTTCTGTCTTTACCATGAAACAACTCTCCTATGGCTGTTTTTAATTCATGCCTTTTATCTGTATCAACTCCAAACTCTCTATTCTCGTGATTATAAGAAGCTATAACTCCTTCATAGGTAAAGAACATTACTGCCTTAAAAAATGATGCGTAGATAATTACTTTTGTAATAAGTGCAAAGATGTTATCTTTTTCTTCCAATGAGACCAATGGGTTTTCTTCACTACCATCACCACTAAACTCATCACCATTGAGCTCACTAATCATTCTATTTCTAGCTTCTATTGGAACTACCATGATTAACTTAAAACACCAGTCTTTTTGGCTACTTCAATCGCTTTTTTAATAAACAACTTTAAGTCATCCATAGTATGAGTAGCACTAATCTGCACTCTGATCTCATCTCTTCCTTTAGGAACTACTGGATAGTTAATATTTGTTACTAATATACCCTCATCGTAAAGACCATGAGTCATTTTCATTGTTTTTTGTGCCTCCCCAATTAAGAGTGGTTGAATTGGGTGACTTGAGTCTGCCGCAAAGACAAATCCAGCTTCACTCATCTCTTTTTTGAAGTATTTAATATTTTTACCTAAATTATCAATTAACTTTTGACCTTCTTTTGAGTTAACTATTCCTACAGAAGCTAATGCAGCTCCTGCTGTAGCTGGTGAGATATTATTTGAATAAATATACGTAGCAGCTGATTCTCTGAGGTAATCAATTACTTCTTGGTCAGCAACAACATAACCACCATCAGCTCCAAAACCTTTACCGAGAGTTCCAACAAGAACATCTGCTCTACCTGACATGACTTCTTCTGTTCCTCTACCAGTTTTACCACTACCAGCAACTCCATGAGCATCATCTACAACAAGTAATACACCTTCTTTGTAGACTTTGTCATATTGGTCCACTACTTCTCGTAGTTTCTTTAGGTCTTGGAACTCACCAAGCATACTAAAAACACCATCTGTAACAACAACTACCCTATCAAACTTATCTTTGTTTTCTTCAAGGACTTTGGCTGCCTCAGCTGGTTTAAGATGAGCAAAGATTGCTTTAGATTCTTTGCTTAGATTAGCTAACCTAATTCCATCAATGATACTACGATGGTTTAGTTGATCAGATAAAACTAATGTATTGTTGTTAAGAAGTGAATCTCTACTTTGACCTTTGATAAGACTGAATAACACAGCCAAGTTTGTTGCAAATGCAGAAGAAAAAATCATTCCGTCATCACGTCCATGGAACTTTGCCAATGCCTTTTCTAAATCACGATGGACTTTGAGTGAACCTGAAATAAACCTAACTGCTCCAGGACCGGCTCCATAGTTATCAGAAGCTTTATGCTCTGCTTTTTTTAACTTTGGGTGATGTCTAAGACCTAAATAGTCATTAGAGTTAAAGACCATAAACTCTTTACCATCAATCAATGCCTTTGGTGATGGATCTTTAGTAAATCCCTCAATAATATTTTCTTTTCTCTTGGTTACAGCTGCTGCATCTACTCTAGCCACCTCAGCCTTTAGTGTTTTATAAAAATCTTTCTTTGACATATATTTCTTTCTTTAATAGGAATAATTAATTTAATTTTCACCTTCAAACTTCTTTTTAAGCTCAGTTAACATTACGGTGACCATTCTGTCTAAATCATAATCGTGTTGCCAATCCCAATCTTCTCGTGCAGTTGAGTCATCAATTGATTTTGGCCATGAGTCAGCAATTGCCTGACGATTATCTGGTTTATATGTAACTTCTACCTTAACTTTTTTATTTATTGCTTCTGCAAGCTGCGTAACAGTGAAGCTAATAGCAGCTAAGTTATAACTTGTTCTAATTGTTAATTTATCTGGGTCAGCTTCCATCAGATCAATTGTTCCTTTGACTGCATCATCCATATACATCATTGGTAATACTGTGTCCTCTTTAACAAAGCATTCATACTTTCCAGTCTTTAATGCTTCATAGAAAATAGCTACAGCATAGTCAGTAGTTCCCCCACCTGGTGGAGTTTTATAACTTATAATTCCTGGATAACGAACACTTCTCACATCAAGATTAAATTTGTTGAAATAGTATTGGCAAAGAAGTTCTCCAGCAACTTTAGTCACACCGTACATAGTAGTAGGTTCAAGAATAGTTCTTTGAGGGGTTTCAACTCTAGGAGTAGTTGGACCAAAGGCAGCGATAGAACTTGGCCAAAATACTTTTATCTTATTCTCTACTGAAAGATCTAAGACATCTTTAAGGGACTGCATATTGAGATCCCAAGTAAAGCCTGGCTTTTCTTCACCTGTTGCAGAAAGAAGAGAAACAAGATGATAAATAGTACCGATATTATGTTTTTTAATCAAAGACTCTAGCCCATCTCTATCAGGCATTCTCAACTTCTCAACCAAACCTTTGAAACCTTCTGGAATATTCCTATTCCCTACTGCAATGACATTATCTTGACCAAATTTTTCTTTAAGGGCAGGAACTAGTTCACTACCTATTTGACCAAAAGCACCAGTTACTAAAATTTTTTTCATAAGATTCTTTCGCTTCTTCTTATATTTTGTATCTTACCAAAATTTCTTTAATCAGAATGAGTAAAACATATTCAATACTCAATTACACTTTGTTAGTCGTAACAAATTTATAAAATCATGCAAAACTAAAAAGCCCCCACATAAGTAGAGGCTTTTTTTATTACAAATTAATATAACTATAAACTCTTCATGAATTCTTTTATCTCAGCACCATGCTTTTCATGACTTAACATAAACTTAATATGAGCTTTCATATAGTTAAAAGGGTCCCCAGTAGTCATCCATTCTCCATCAATAGCTTTAACTCTGACAACTCCATGCTTAGCCACTTCATCAATTGCATCAGCAATCCATAGCTCACCGTCTTTTCCAGTAGCATCAGCCTTTAGGTATTCAAATACTTTTGGGGTAAGAACATAGCGACCATAAGAAGCTAAATCTGATGGAGCTTCTTCTGGATCTGGCTTTTCAACAAGATATTCAACTTTGTCTTTAGAACCATCTGCAATCTTTACAATTCCATATTTACTTAGTTCTGCCTTGGTAACTTTTTGAGCACCGATTACACCATCATTTTCTCCACTTTGGAATTTTTCGATGATTTGCTTGACTGAACTTTCTTTAGATAAAACAAGATCATCTCCAAAAAGAACTACAAAAGCGTCATCACCTTCAACTAAATCTTTAGCTGTAAGGACTGGTCTTCCATTACCATATGGGAGTCTATCATCCTGAGGGACAATAGTGATCTTTGGTAGTTTAAATACTTTTTCTACCTTCTCCCAACGATCTAACTTACCTTGTCTAATCATTAGGGTTCTAATATTTGTTGCACTGCCATAGAAGTAGTCTTCAAATTTAGTTACTTCTGCTGGAGCTGCTACGATAATGACCTCTTCAATACCTGCTTCGGCACATTCCTCAACCAAATATTGAATAATTGGTTTATCAATAATTGGCAACATTTCTTTCGGAAAAGTTTTGGTGATCGGTAAAAATCTTGAACCGAATCCTGCTGCTGTAATAATAGCGCGTTTAATAATTTTATCTGCCATAAGTGTTTAATACCTATTACGTATCTGTCATTCTACACTATAAAAAGTATCAAATGAAAACACCTCTTTCTAGTCAATAAAAAAGAGGTGATTTCAAGGCAAAAATCATTTTTTTAAGCTAACTCTTTAATGAAATTTTTTAAATCCTGACCATATTTAGAGTGATTTAACATGAACTTAATATGAGACTTCATGTAACGGATAGGATCCCCAGTAGTCATCCATTCTCCATCAACGACTTTAACTAAAACTCTTCCTTCTTGAGCAACTTTATGATTAGCGTCTTGTAGCCACAACTCGTTATCGAGTCCTGTAGCGTCCCCCTTAAGATATTCAAAAATCTTTGGAGTTAAGACATATCTTCCATATGAAGCTAAGTTAGATGGAGCTTTAGATTTTTCTGGTTTTTCAATCACCAACTCAACCTGATTTTTTGTCCCTTCCTTAATTTGCACCATTCCATAGCGATCAATTTCAGTATCAGGTACTTCTTGAACAGCTAACACACCATCACAAGGATCTGATTCATAAAAATCAACAATTTGTTTTACCGCACTTTCTTTTGATAGAACTAAATCATCCCCCCACATCACCACAAAAGCTTCATCACCTTCAACTAAATCCTTAGCTGTCAAAACTGGTCTTCCGTTACCATATGGAAGTCTGTCATCCTGAGGAACAATGGTGATTTTAGGTAACTTAAATACTTTTTCTACCTTCTCCCATCTGTCTAACTTACCCTGCCTAATCATCAATGTTCTAATGTTAGTCGCGCTACCATAGAAATAATCTTCAAATTTAGTTACTTCAGCTGGAGCGGCCACAATAATGACTTCTTCGATGCCAGCCTCAGCACATTCTTCTACCAAATATTGAATAATTGGTTTGTCAATAATTGGTAACATTTCTTTTGGAAAAGTTTTGGTGATTGGTAAAAATCTAGATCCAAATCCTGCTGCTGTTATAATAGCTCGTTTGATTTTTCTGTCTGACATAAGTTTACTTTCTTATTAGTTCTATCATTCTACAACAAACAAAAAAAATATTTAATGTTTATGACAAAGCACATTCAAAATCACCATGATTTTGAAAAATACTCCAGAGAAAAAAAGGTTGGTAAAGAAATGCTTAGTAGTTTTTTTGAATCTAAGTTTACAACAAAATCTCCCACTCAATATTTAAACAAAATCAACTGGGAAAACCCAAATGACCCACTCAAATTAATGACTATTCCTCATACTTTAGAGAAAAAGATAAAAGAGTATGAAGTAACAGATCCAATTGGAGATAGGCCACATTTAGCTACAGACAACTTAGTTCATCGTTATCCTGATAAAGTCTTACTTCTCCTTACAAACAATTGTCAGATTAACTGCCGGTTTTGTTTCAGAAGAGAACTTTCTCATCACTCTGCTCCACCTAATATTGAAAAAATAATTGAATATATTATTGATCACAGTGAAACAAAAGAAGTTATTTTTTCAGGTGGTGACCCATTAACCCTTTCTCCAAAATATATAAATAATGTTTGTCAGAGATTAAATAAAATTAACCATATTACAAAAATTAGATTCCACACTCGTATTCCCATTGTGAACCCTGATCATATTGATGAAAAATACTTAGAACTATTTGAACAAATAGCGAAACAAAAACAACTTACTATTGTCTTGCATGTTAACCATTTAAATGAATTGGATGATAAAAATATAGAGTTATTTAAAAAACTTAGGAAATCAGCCCTGTTAATGAGTCAAACAGTATTATTAAAAGGAGTGAATGATAATAAAAAGACACTTTCAGACCTCTTCTCTTATCTGGTGAATCACAATGTTAAGCCATATTATCTTCATCATTTAGACTTAGTCAAAGGCACTAGTCACTTTAGAATTTCTATTAAAAAAGGAAAAGAAATATATGAGTCACTTCATAGAATACTTCCAAAAAATAAGATACCCAAATATGTTTTAGATTTACCTGGCGGGAAAGGAAAAGTTCCTGTAATAGAAATGAAAATACTTAAAAATGGTTCTTATCAAGCAAAGAACTTTAAAGGAGAAATTATTTCTTATATAGACCCTGCAAACTCCCCCACATCACCGCAAAATCAGAAGTAACTTGTAGAAGTGGTAAAAAGTACCAGCCAGTTTTTACATATTTGATGTTTTTCTTAATTGCCCAACCCAAATATAAAGCAAAGATTAGCCCTCCAATTACCAAATTAAACACAAATAAAAATATAAAAATTAGATACCTAAGATAAATAGAGATAACTTTTGGTCTGACGATCCCTGCTTTAATATCACCCCTGGCAAATCGTAGAATCATCGTCCAAAACTCTTTTAAAGTACTCCTTGGAATCCAAGTCACAATCGCTTTTCTAGCAAAGACTATCTTAACTTTACTCTTTTCCATCTTTCTAGCTAATGCATAGTCTTCATTATCACTTAGTTTCTTATCAAACCATCCAAGCTCATCAAGAACATCTCTTCTAATCATCATTGACCTAGTGGCCGGAAGAAAAGTTTTAGGATTTACCCTATCTGGCATTACTAAAACATATGGCACTACTGCCTCTTCAAATGGTCCAATTGGATCACTGTTGTAAAACCCTGCTACTACATCTGCCTTTTCTATCTTTTTCTCTAATTCACTTA
>Ga0224496_10000603_pt1 | contig 24622 bp, 35 predicted proteins | sample SF_Jul11_sed_USG_2_FD_168127 | JGI IMG/M metagenome (GOLD analysis project Ga0224496, IMG submission 168127) | Sediment microbial communities from San Francisco Bay, California, United States - SF_Jul11_sed_USGS_8_1 | ecosystem: Environmental > Aquatic > Marine > Sediment | place: USA...
GTGCTTCGAGTAAAGCGAAGGCTTGATCGTTTGACTTTGTATTTGTTACAAATGTGATTTGTAATCCTCTAATATTTTCGATGCTATCGTAATTAATTTCTGGGAAAACGATTTGCTCATTAATTCCTAAATTGTAATTACCATTACCATCAAAAGCTGTTCTAGATACACCTCTAAAGTCTCTAACACGAGGAAGAGCTAATGAGATTAGTTTGTCAACAAATTCCCACATCTTTTCTCCACGTAGAGTTACCATAACACCGAGAGGTTCACCTTCTCTGAGCTTGAAACCAGCAATTGATTTCTTTGCTTTTGTTACTTGAGGGTGTTGACCAGTAATAAGTTTAAACTGTTCAACAACGTTATCAATAACTTTCATTCTGTTTCTAGGGTTTGACGGAAAGTCTGCCACACCCATATTAAGAACGATTTTATCGAGCTTAGGAACAGAAAAAATGTTATCAATCTTCAAATCTTTTTTGAGTTTTGCAACGATCTCTTCTTGGTATTGTTTCTTTAGTCTATTCATTTTATTTATATCCTTAAGATATTATTTCTTCTTTTGTTCTTTCTTTGGTGAATCAATCACCTTACCAGTTTTTTTAAAGATTCTAACTTTTGAACCATCTTCATTAACTTTGAAACCAATTCTGTCAGCTTCATTCTTATCATTAAGAATAGCAATACTTGCAGTGTGAAGAGGTCTTTCTAAGATCTTCTTCTCACCAGGGTTTCCACCATAAGGCTTGACATGTTTTGTGTAAAGATTAATACCTTTTACAACAATACGATCTTTTTTTGGAATCACTTTAGTGATTTCACTTTTACGACCTTTGTCTTTTCCTGATGTTACTAGTACTTTGTCTCCGACGTTAAATTTCATAGTTTTATAATACCTCTGGTGCTAAACTTGCAATCTTGTTAAATCCTCTGTTTTTAACTTCACGAGCGACTGGACCAAAAACACGAGTTCCGATTGGATCAAGTTTGTCTCTGCTTTCAATAATAACGGCTGCGTTATCATCAAATCTAATGTATTCACCGCTAGCTCTTCTTGTTTCTTTTTTAGTTCTAACAATAACTGCTTTAATTTTCTCACCTTTTTTTACTGTACCTTTAGCATCAGAAGCAATAACTGAAGCTGCAACAATATCACCTACATAGCCGAATCTTCTTTTTGATCCACCATGGACTTGAATAACTCTGATGCGTTTTGCACCTGAATTATCTGCGATTTGTAGTACTGATCTTAATTGAATCATGATCTGTTATTTCTTATTTACTATCTTAGCTACTTTAAATTTCTTTGTTTTGCTAATTGGTCTACATTCAGCAATAACTACTTCTTGGCCAAGTTCTAATGACATGTCCTCATAATGAGCAGCATACTTCTTAGTCTTCTTGACGTATTTTTTATACAAAGGATGTAACTGTCTAGCCGTAACTGTGACAGTTGCAGTCTTTTCATTTTTTAATGATGTAATTGTTCCTTGTATAGTCTTCATATTATTTGTTTAGTAATTCTCTTCTTCTAAGTTCTGTTTTTACTCTAGCGATATCATCAGCTAATGTTCTTGGTAAACAAATGTTAGTAAGCTTCATAGCTTTTTTTTCTAACCTTGCTTTAGCCAATTCAATACTTAAACTACCGAGCTGTTTTTCAAGTTGAGCTTGAGTTTTTTCTTTTAGTGCTTTGATATCGTTTCTTTTCATTATATTTTATTTTTCAACAATTGTTGTTCTTACAGAAAGCTTGTGTCCTGCTTTTCTAAGAGCTGACATTGCTACTTCTTTTGTAACTCCACCGACTTCATAAATAATCATTCCTGGTTTAACAACAACAACATATCTATCAATGTCACCTTTACCTGAACCCATCTTTACACCTACTGGCTTTGAAGATACAGGTTTGTGAGGGAATACTCTTAACCAGAACTTACCTGTTCTCTTTGTAGAATAAGTAATTTTCTTACGAGCAGCTTCTAACTGTCTAGCAGAAACCCATCCACAAGTTGTAGCTTTCAAACCATAATCACCAAAAGCAACTGTATTACCACGAGTAGCAACACCTCTCATTTTGCCTCTAAATTCTTTACGGTATTTTGATTTCTTAGGTTGTAACATGATTTATTTTCCGTCTACCATTCCTTTATAGATCCAAACCTTGATACCTACATATCCAGATTTTGTTAAAGCTGGACCTTGGAAATAATCGATGTTAGCTCTGAGAGTTTGTGTAGGAACACTTCCTTCAAAGTATTTTTCTGTTCTTCCAATTTCAGCTCCACCGATTCTGCCGGAAAGTTGTATTTTAACACCTTTTCCACCTGCTGCCATGACCTTTTCTAAAGCCTGTGAAACAGCTCTTCTGTGTGGGTATCTCTTTTCTATTTGATCTTTGATTCTTTCTGCTACTAATTTTGCGCTTAGATCTGGTGTTCTGACTTCTTCAACTTTTAAGTTGATTTTAAGTTTTTTACCATTATCTCTGTGAGCATTAATAGTTCTATTTAAATCAGCTTGAACTTTTCTTAAGTTTTCTCCACCTTTTCCGATAACGACACCTGGTCTAGAAACAAATAGGATTAACTTTAAAGTTGTAATTGATCTTTCAATATCAATACCAACAACACCAGCATGTGCAAGTTTTTCATTAAGATATTTTCTAATCTTAACGTCTTCCAAAATCACACCTTGGTAATCGTCTTTCTTAGCAAACCATCTGGACTTCCAAGTGAAGGTGTTGCCAATTCTAAAGCCGGTTGGATTAACTTTTTGTCCCATATTATTGTTTCTTAGTAGTTGTTTTTACCGTTTCTTTCTTAGTTGTAGTTTTTTTAACTGCTTTTTTTGAAGTAGCTTTTTTTACTACAGATTTCTTTTCTTCTTTTTTAGCTTCTTTAGCGACCTTTTCAGCTTTTATAACAGCTTTCTCTTCAGTTTTAGCTGTCTTTTCTTCTAGAGTAACAGTGATATGACAGGTTCTCTTCATGATGCTGTGTGCTCTACCTCTGCTAACAGGGTTGAATCTCTTATAAGTAGGTCCTGGATTAACAAGGATTTCCTTAATAGCTAGTTTACTAGCATCTACACCATGATTGTTCTTAGCATTAGCAATTGCTTGCTTAATTGTTTTAAGTAGAACTAAAGTAGCTCTTCTTTCAATAATAGCTAATTGCTTAATAGCTTGATCTAAAGGAAGATCCTTGATAGTATTTGCTACTAATCTAACTTTTCTTGGTGTTTGTCTAGTGTTTTTTTGCGTAACTTTAAATTGCATGTTTTTATGTCTTAGTCATTGTTCTCTTTACAATCTTACCGTGACCTCTAAAGGTACGTGTTGGAGAGAATTCACCTAATTTGTGTCCGACCATTGATTCATTACAGTAAACTTCATTAAAAACTTTTCCATTGTGAACCATAAAAGTGTGTCCAACAAAATCAGGACTAATAGTACAAGCTCTACTCCAGGTTTTAATTGGGGCTTTCTTACCTTCAGCTTTTTGTTTTAAGACTTTGCTTAAAAGCTTTGGGTCAATGAATGGTCCTTTTTTGCTTGATCTTGACATACTTTTATATTATTTCTTTCTTCTGTCTCTAACGATATATTTGTTAGTTACTTTGTTTTTCTTTCTTGTTTTCTTACCCATGGCGATCTTACCCCATGGAGTCTTTGAATATTTAAGACCAACACCAGTTCTACCTTCACCACCACCATGAGGATGTGATCCTGGGTGTTGTGCGGTACCTCTGACCGTAGGTCTAATACCCATTAATCTCTTACGACCAGCTTTACCAAGTTTTTGGTTTTTATGATCTTGATTTCCAACTTGACCGATTGTAGCGATACAATTGCTATTTATCAACCTTATTTCCTTTGATGGAAGTAAAATTGTAACGAATTTCTCATCTTTTGATTGGACCATAGCACTTGTTCCGGCACCTCTGACCAATTGTCCACCCTTACCAAGTCTTATTTCAATGTTGTGAACAGGAGTTCCAACTGGAATATTCTTAAGTTGAGTTGCATTACCTGGGGTAGGTTCTACAACATCACCAGAAACAACCATTTGATCAACTTTTAATCCATTTGGAGCTAACATGTATCTCTTTTCACCATCAGGGTAGAAAACGAGAGCAATATTTGCACTTCTCATTGGATCGTATTCAATTCTTTCGACTCTTCCTTCGATATCTCTCTTATCTCTTTTCCAATCAATAATTCTCATTCTTTTCTTAACACCACCACCTCTATGTCTAACAGTAATATGACCTTTAAAACCTCTACCTTGTCTCTTCTTATGACCTGGAACTAAAAGTGATTTCTCTGGTGCACCTTTATAAAGATCACCACGATCAACACTTAGTTTGTGTCTTTGTCCGTTGGTAGTTGGTTTAGCTTTTCTTAACATTTTTAATTATCTATTTATTTTCCTTCGTTTGGATTGAAGTCAAACATTTCAATTTTGTGGCCTTTTTTAAGTTGAACAATAGCCTTTTTGACTTGTGGAACAACTACTCTCATTCTTTTTTTACCAGTTTTCTTAATAGTTTTATTTCTTCTAATTGTGTTAACATCTTGAACCTCAACACCAAAAAACTCTTCAACAGCTACTCTAATTTGATCTTTATTAGCTAACTTATCAACTTCAAAAACATACTTGTTCTCAGACTGAGCTAAGAGCAAAGATTTTTCTGTAATGACTGGTTTTTTAATAATATATGGATTCATGATTATTTAGCTGCTTTAGCCTTAGCTACTTTTTTAACAACTTTAGCTTCTTTAACTTCAGCAGTTTTAGATTCTTTTTTAACTTCTTCTTTAACAACTCTTTTTGTTCTCTTTGTTTCTTTTTTTGCTTCAAGTCTATCTTCAATAGTCTTGATAGCATCTGAAGTGACAATGATTTTATCAGCCATTGCTATTTCTAAAGCATTAACTCTTGAAGCAGATACGATCAAAATAGATTCAATGTTTCTTAAACCTCTAAGAACTTCTTCTTTAGATTCATTAATGATGATTAAGATCTTGCTTGTTTCTGGAGCTAACTTAGTCATTAAAGAAACCGCATCTTTTGTCTTACCACTTAAGCTCATGAGTTCATCACTAACGATGATTTCATTTGCTTGAGCAGATAAAGCACTGATAAGAGCTTTCTTTCTCATAACGTTTGTTAATTTTAATTTCCAGTTTTCATTTCCTTTTGGACCATGAGCAACACCACCACCAACAAAGATATGAGCAGATCTTGCACCATGTCTAGCATTACCAGTTCCTTTTTGTTTGAACCATTTCTTTTTAGTTCTCTTAACTTCAGCTCTTGTCTTTACTTTGCTAGTACCTTGTCTCTTGTTTGAGAGATAGATTCTAACAGCTTGTGAAAGAAGTACTTCATTAACTTCAGCAGCAAAGATGCTGTCGTTTACAGTTAAAGAACTTTTGCTAGTTGCTGTAATTTTAGTTAATTTCATTTTTATTTTTCTTCAGTTTTAGATTCTTCTTTAACTTCAACTTCTTTTTTTACAGGAGCTTCTTTAATACCAGAAGACTTCTTGTCTAAAACGACATTGTTCTTTTCACCTGATTTTTCAATTTTTATAGTAGAGTTAATTGCTCCTGGAACAGGACCTGATAACCATACCTCATTGTTATCCATATCAATATGAAGAACTACTAAATTTAGAACAGTAGAAGTAGCATCACCATAATGACCAGGCATTTTCTTACCTTTCCAAACGTGACCAGGATATGTACCAGCACCGATAGAACCAACGGCTCTAGCTCTATCTGATTGACCATGAGTCTTTGGACCACCATGGAAATTATGTCTCTTCATACCACCTGCAAAACCGCGACCTTTTGAAGTTCCTTGAACTTTGACAATGTCACCGACTTCTAAAACTTGGTTTAAAGCTATTTTATCTCCAACTTTTACATCATCACCGGTGTTATGAACACCATGTAATTTTGAAATTCCGTTAGAAAAACCGCTCTTTTCCAATTTGGTTCGAAGCGGTTTAGTTACATTTTTTAATTTTTTCTTACCATATCCAATTTCAAAAATCTTACTTTCTGATGTTGGAAGGTTATGTTGAGCTACAACGAGATTATCGTTAACAATACAACGAGTAATTGCCACGCGTTTGCCCGCGGTTGTCCAACCTTGGCTCATCTTGAGTTTGGTAGCAAATACTTGATTTAACATATAATTTATTATTCTCTAATTCAGAGAATCTTAGTTTTATAAACTTGATTCTTAGTGTTTTTTTTCTATTTTTTTTCAGACTTTATTATTACTTTTTGTAGAATTAACTACATCTTGATTTGAATGTCTACACCTGCAGGCAGGTCTAAATGCATTAATGAATCAATTGTCTTACTTGTTGGATTAACGATATCGATAACCCTCTTGTGTGTCTTAATTTGATAATGCTCTTGAGCATTCTTATCAGTATGTGGTGAAGTCAGAACAGTAAATTCTTTCCTGTGAGTAGGAAGAGGTACTGGACCTACAACGTTGGCACCTGTAGAAACAACTGTCTCTAAGATCTTACGAGCTGCCTCATCGATGACACGGTGATCATACGCTTTGAGTCTAACTCTAATGTTGTAAGCTGAGTTCTTGTCTGTTTTCGCCATATTTTAATAATAATTAAGATTTTTCTTTTTTTGTCCCTTTTCTTAAGGACAGGAGGAGATTATATCAGTAATTTCCCCATGTTGCAAAGGTGGAATTAATTATATCAGATATTTATAAAAAGTCGTGATAAATAAAGACAATTTTATCAATTGCTATTAATGACTTCTTTTGGCAAAATGACTTATGTCATGAACAAACCAACCATTCCTTCCTTTTCAGATTTACTTAAAGAAAGAGTAATTGCTGAGAAATATATAGAAGAATTAGTTAAATACTTAAAGAAAGGTGGGCAATGGCGAGACTTGGTTGATGAACTAAACAGAGTTAGCACAACAAATCACAAAGCTTCATACCCTGATCAAGGTCTTACCATAACAGCTTATGATGTAGTTCCTTCATCATTAACCACAAAAAAACTTTCAAAAAAAGAAATAACCCTAACCCTCAAAGCCTGGCTTTACTATTTAGAGTTGTTTAATCACCCCGAGAGATTAGAGTCACTCTTTGCTACAAATAAACAAAAATTCAAACCTCCACAAAAGAGTACTAATAAGTTACTTAATAATAAAAAGAACTATATAGTAGGAATTAATGAATTTTCTCTTACTCCACAAGGTGCCACTAAGAGTAGAACAAAAAGAACAGAACGATTCAGACAAGGACCCTTCATTAAGTTAGGTAACCAGGCAAGATCTATATTTGTAGGATCTGCTAATCCTGATATCTGGGGTAGTAGTATGGCCATTGCTAGTATGGCTATGGCTCACTGCCTATGTGGAATCCCTCGAGATGGATTCTTTTCTGACCCAAATAGACAAACAGATCTTGCCATTAATGTCATTAAACTACTCAAAAATAGTCCTATATTGGAAGGGAAATCTCCAGAAATAAAACAAAAACTGTTTAAAATGTGGATACACAACCTGGTTGGAGTACTTGAAGCAAACCCAAAGAAAGCAAAGATTAGAACCACAAAGCTATACAAGGAAGGTATCCGTAGTTTCAGGATCTACTCTCCAGAGCCAGGTCTTGGAGCACTCCAAACATTAAAATTACTTAAAAAATTAGAAAAAGAAAATAATTGGGAACCAATTGAAATCTTTGTTGGTCAAGTAGTCAGTACAAAACAAGCCCTTGCTTTAGAAAATGCTGGGGCCACTGGGATCTACCTAGGTATTGGTGGTGGTGGCCGTTGCACTACTGGAGTTAGAAGTGGTGTTGGCATTAACTGGCCTCAGCTAGTTTGGGAAATGAGAGGTAAAGTTTCTATTCCACTATTAGTTGAAGGAGGCGGTAGTGATTATGTAGCTCAATCACTCTCACTAGGTGTATCAGCAATTGGTGTAACTAGAGCAGCTGGTGGAGCAACTATAGAGTCACCAGGAGGAGTTCTCTACTTTGAAGATGAGAAAAAACTTTGGAAACCATATCGAGGAGAGGCCTCAGCAGGCATGAAAGCTATGGGTGGCAGAATTGGTCCATTTGGGTTTATTCCATATGTCGAAGGTGAAGGAACTCGCGCTTACCTTGAACACGGCCGAGACAATGTCCCAACCATCCTACAAAAACTCAACCTATTATTTGGAGATGCAGTAATGGCCTTAGTCTTTCAAAATGCCCAAAGTATTGAAGAGCTACAAAAAATGGGAGCCAAATCACTCCGTCTATCTGGAGAAGGAGAGGTTGCTATCAGGCATACTCATTAAAAATATCTGAATACTTTTTAAGACTACTTTGTCTGCTAAGGGTAAAAATTACTTTTTTGTGATGAAGGAAACTAATCAATTTTCTATTTTTTTGTTTTGAAGAGGGGAAGTAAAAAGAAACTTTACTACCATTAACAAGCCTTAATTGAAGATTAACTGGTAAAAATTTTCTGATTCCTATTAATTTCTTGAGGTCATTTCTATTTAAGGTCAATAAATAAGGTTTTGTCTTTAGTCCTAACCTAAACTCTAGCTTAGCGATAAGTTCTACTAAGATAATCAGAAACAATGCTACAAAGGCAGGGATATAATATCCTGACCCAACCATCATCCCAATCCCAGCAGTAAACCAAATCATAGCCGCAGTAGTTATTCCCTTTAAACGATCATTATTTTTTATAATCACTCCTCCACCAAGAAATCCAATACCTGTTACAATTTGAGCCATAATACGGGCTGGATCAGCATTTGTAGCTCCATAAGTAGCACCAAGAGATACAGATAAACTTGTCATCAAAGAGGAACCGGAACAAATTAAAGCCTGAGTTCTTATTCCAGCAGGTCTATTACTCCTTATTCTTGTATATCCAATAATGGCCCCAAAAAGAAATGCTAAAACAGCATTAAATGACATCAGTAGTTGACTAGCTTCAAAAATCATCATGGCGGTATCCTATCATACAAAACTTCACTAACTAATCATTTAGATAATTCATCAAATGAATACCTAGTATTGATCCAAGTAACTGCCAAAGCGATAATAGCAGCGGCCATATCTCCAACCATCTGATCATTTCCTTCCCATACTTCAAAATGTAAATTAATACCCACTAAAGCGACAGCACAACTAACTTGCATAAATACAGCTAATTTTTTAACAGACTCTAGTTCTGTATTCTTTTCTAATCCAGTAGTTAAAGCTGTAGCTAAATACATAGCCAAAGCTGTACCAAAGAAATTACTAACATGCTCCCCTATCAAAGGACCAAAGGCATACCGATTTTCTCTGGTAACCCAATACATGTAGCCTGAAATAGCGGAAATTAAAGGAGAAAGATAAAGATTTGTATAATCTATCAGTGAATATTCTTTTGAACGTCTTTTTGCCATATATTTTAACTACAATAGTAGTAATAACAAAAAAGATCTTAATATGTCAAATTATTCTCTTTTATAACCATCACCATGGTAAAGATTTAATAAGACATTAGCTGCCCAACGATAATAGACTAAACGCTCAGATTCTTTCTCTTTATCTCCAATAGCCAAACAATCTTTATAATGTAAATCATCATGACAATCTTGACAAACAATCAATGCATTATGAACTGAAGTTAATATGGATTTATTTAAATCATTAAAGACTGACTCTTGTGAAATTACTTTGTAGGCCCAAATTGCTAAGAAATGATGGACATCATAACTATTTTCTTTTCTACAGATAATACAACAGTTACCTGCTAAGTCTCGAGCTTGATGCCTGACTTCACCATCAAACTTAAACCCATTGGAACTTCTGTGATATCTTATGTGATGATCCCCCCCACAAACGCTACAAACATAAATCTTTGGAGATGATATTAGTCTTTCTACATGCTCTACAACCATATTTTTAACATTTAAAACCCTATCGAACCGTATTACAAGGAGTAAAGAATAAAACATGAAAAGGTAAATTGTACTTTTTTGTTGACACTGGGGCAAAATGTCTGCTAATCTGGAAAGTAATGAAAAAATATCTAAATATTTTTCTATGGGTAATGTTTTTTAGCTTAATGGCACCTAGTGGTATGGCATTAGCTTCTTGGAATGCTGTCCCTGGAGATGCTACTTATTCATGGAAAATAGCTTTAGAATCTGGGCTCCTAGCGGTACTTCCATCAGATCAATTAAAAAGTACCACTCACTCAAAACTCACAGAAAGAAGACTTGGAGAGGTAAGTAAAGTCCTTTCTGGATCACATGCTAGTGAAGGATTAGATAATCTCAGTGCTCAAATTATCACAACAAAAGAAGCTTTAAATAAAATTGATAATGCAAAAGATAGACAGGCTGCCGTTGCTCTATATATTCAAACACTTAATGAAGTTTCTACCCAGCTAGAAAACGAAAAAGAAAACAGAGCTCTTGCTTATCTACCTCCTCAAAATATAAATCCAAATAATAACTATAATATTAACCAATTAAGACGAACTAATCGTTACACAAATACTACTACCACTAATACAAATGTAACTAGAAGGACCTATACTCCACCAACTACTACAAATACAAACACCAATACAAATACAAATACAAACACCAATACAAATACTAATACAAACACCAATACCCAAATACCAGATATAAATGAGCCAATCAATCCTCCAATAGTACCAGTACCTCCAGTTCCAGAGGAAGAAGATATCATTGAAGAGGAAATTGTTGAAGAAATTGGAGAAACTCAAGAGGAAATTGAAGACATTATTGAGGAACTAGAGGATATTATTGAAGAAGCTGCAGAACAACAGCAAGAACAAGCTCAAGCTGAAGCTGCAGAACAACAACAAGAACAAGTAGAAGAGCAAGTAGAAGAGCAAGAACAAGCAGAAGAACAACAACAGCATGGACAAGGAAAATCATCCCAGAATAGTCAGGATGACGATGATGATGATGATGACGATGATAGAGAAGACAAAGGTGATAAAAATAAAGGCAAAGATAAGGATCACGGAGACGACGACTAAAGAAGCTTAAGATATGCCACAAACTGAACATGAACTGTCAGTTCAAAAAGAATCCCCTGTAATTTCTGAGTCTGTTAGATTATTTCTTGTAAACATTATTTATTGGCTAATTGAAAGTATTGCTAAGATAGATATTAGTCAAGAAGCCCTTGATAACTTACAAATATTAGATGAACAACTAAACACTTCTTCCGTAGTTGTATACGGATATCATTCATCACTCTTTGACTCAATAGTCCTACCAATTGTTCTAAGCCAGCAATTAAACAATGTTAATACAATGATTGCTCCAGTAGCTATTACTCACTCCCAAGGCTTTAAAAAGGTCTTTCTAGAGGTTATGAGTTACCTCACCAATACTCAATTTCCTCCGGTTATTCGTAAGAAAGATGAGCCAAACTATGATCTACAAGTAAAGAGACAATTACTTAAACAATTAATTTCTATAACAAGAGAAAAACTGTCTGAGCCAGGTAATATCTATGGAGTAGCCCCAATGGCTACTAGAGATAAGATTCTAAAAAAGGATTCAGTTAATCCTGGGTTTATAAAAGTTGCTCAAAAATATCAAGCTCCACTAATGCCAATTGCATTTACCAAGAGTGAATCAGGCTTATTACAATTTAAAGCTGGAGAAATTATCTCCCCTCCGGATATCTCTACAAATCTTGATGAAGCTGTACATATATATATGAATACACTCTCTCAGTTATTACCTGAAGAATTACAGGGTGACTATAGATAAGAAGGAATTAAAATATATCTATGAAACAACTTTACTTACTCCTTTCTAAAAATCAAAAGAAAATAAAGCTACTTTTTCTTCTTTCATACATTTCTATAATAATCATGTATGTGATGAGTATCTGGGGATATGAAAGATTTGATCTAATCAAAAATATATCTGGTGAATTAGGAGAAAAATTTGGTCAAATAACAATTGTCTTACTTACAGCTACTCTCATTCCAGGGATGCTTAAACGTTTTGGTATTTTAAAAAGATTGTCATCTATCCTTATTCTCTTCAGAAGACAACTTGGAGTATTATCATTTTTTACTGCAATAGCACATATGGGTTTTAATTTCTCAATTCCATATATTGCATCTGGAACAAATTTTATACCAGACCTTCTTAAAAATTATCTGACTGGTTTTGCAGCTATCACTATTTTCTTTCTACTTTGGGTAACATCAAATGACTTCTCAATGAAATTTATGGGTAAGTGGTGGAAATATTTACAAAGACTATCTTATCTTGCCATCCTCTTACTTATTCTCCATACCCTTGATGCTGGGAGTAAATTTTCACTAGTATTGGGAGGAGTACTATCTCTAGAAGTATTGTCTTGGATTTATTACTTTAAGAAATCAAGAAACCAAACAGTATCAATAATAGCCAGTAATTAAGACAAAAGAAAACCAGGCCTGTGTTACGACCTGGTTCTATTGTTAATATTCCTGCTCTTGAGTATCGTTCTCTTTTTTAACAAGAACCATACACAACATAAAAAGCAAAAATATTACAAATCCTATTAAGATAGAAGCTCCAGCAAATACCATTAACCCTAATGTAATGGACCATAAGTTGATCGGAATCAACATTCCCTGTAGGACAATTACAACCAAAAAAATTAAGGTCAACAGTCCTGACAAACTACAGCCTAGTTCTGAACGTTTTCCATCCATTGCATATTCTCCATCTTTAACAGAGACTTATATTATACCAAATGAGCCTATTTGATAGTCTTTTTTAAGATCTATTAGCTTATTTGACAAATCCTGTCTGGTAAGAGTACAATCGATCTAATAATGAATAGTTTGAATCATCAAGCACTAGCCAACTCAAATCAGCCAGGTAGTGTTTGTAATGCCTCTCTCTTTACCCTCCAAATTATTATTAAGAATATTGTGGGGCGTAAAATTTCATAAACTAGAACAAGAACAAAAGAAATATTACACCCCGCTCACACGAAGCGGGTTTTTTTTATAAATTAAAGAGGAAATACCTCTTAGAAAGAAAAAATGGCCAGACGAATAAGAAAAGAAATAGAAATGCCTGAATGGGTAACAGAAGGTGCAAAAATAGCAGAAAGAGCTCTTGAAGAAGAAAGAGTCTTAGTACCTGTAAGACAGGAAGAAGCAAAGCACCAAGCATATAGATATGCTAATGTAGCAGAGGATGATAAGCCTTGGTATTTACAAAATGAATCTCAATCAAAAGATTCTGAAGAAACTTGGGCAAGTAAATCCGTTCAACAATTAGCTGATTATGTATCAGAAATGATTCTTATTAAAGGTAACGGAGTAGATGTTGACCAGCTTGTTAATGGTTGGCTAGAATCTCATACTGAAATTTATAGAGCCATACTCATCGGCCTACTCACAGAGGAAGAAGCAAGACAGGTTTTCCTCAGTAAAAACTTAAATCAAGGCGTTGTAAATAGTGTCGTACAGCTAATTTTTTCATAAGGCATCTGCTGTAGAATAGAGTTCATGATTGATATTTCACAACAAAATCCTGTCCTCTTGGCTTTAATTGCCTCTATCTTTACATGGGGTGTTACCGCCATTGGGGCAGCTGGAGTCTTCTTTTTTAAAACAATCAATAGAAAAATATTAGATGGGATGCTTGGATTTACAGCTGGAGTAATGATTGCAGCTAGTTTTTGGTCATTATTAGCTCCTGCTATAGAAGTCAGTAAAGAGATGGGCATGATCTCATGGATGCCTGCTGCGATTGGCTTTTTATCTGGAGGTATTTTCTTATGGATAATTGATAAGATTATTCCCCATCTTCATTTAAATGAGCCAAAGTCAAAAGCTGAGGGTATAAAAACTTCTTGGCATAAAACAATGCTTTTGTTCTTAGCTGTAACATTACATAACTTCCCAGAAGGATTAGCCATTGGGGTCGCTTTTGGAGCTGCTAGTGCTGGTATTCCAGGAGCTTCATTTGCTGGTGCAATTGCTTTAGCAGTTGGAATTGGTATCCAAAACTTCCCAGAGGGCTTTGCTGTAGCTATTCCCTTCAGAAGAGAAGGAGAAACTAGATTCAAAAGTTTTATGTATGGACAAGGATCCGCACTTGTAGAACCTGTAGCGGCAGTTCTTGGAGCATTTGCTGTGACATGGTTTAGACCACTACTTCCCTACACTCTTGCCTTTGCTGCAGGAGCAATGATCTTTGTCACTGTAGAAGAAATTATCCCTGAGTCACAGAAAGAATCCACAGATATTGCTACTATTGGAGCAATGATTGGATTTACTCTGATGATGATACTTGATGTAGCACTTGGATAATGCCAATCTGATATACTTGAATGGATGCCTCAGAGCAAAGAACATTTAAAATATTATGTCATCAACACTATTATTGGTTTGATGGTTATTGTGTTTCTTGCCTATCCAGAAATTTCTCAGGCTCAAGATTGTGATAATACAGAAGATAATTCTTCTATTATTTGTGAAGAACCAAATGGAGAAAATGATCCTGGGATAACAGTACGATCTGAAGAATTACCCCCACTTCTCATTCCAGGGCTATTACCTTCAACTGAAGTAGAACAACAGTCAATCTATGACCAATCTGCCCTATTTGCCCCTGATGGCAATATTGTTAGATTTTTTTACCTTGCTGATGCTTCTGTAATAAACCAGGCTCCAATAATTAATATTGAAGATCTTGTTTTACCAATTGGAGATGAATATATACCTGATAGTCAAAGAGGATATTTTGATGGACATTTAGCTTGGGATGTAACATATAGACAAATTCCTGAAGGACAAAACAGTGTCAGTGTTATTCCTCCTCATCCTGAAGCAATTCTTTTAGCAGCTTTTGATGATATCCCTCTCGGAGAAGTCGCTCAAAGAATTCAATCCAGTGGTAGCATGGAAATCTATTATCTAAATATTGATAATGGAGAAGAAGTAAAACCATACTTAATTACTTTTACACACCTAACTCCCGAGTCAGTTCGCTCTGCAGTAACAGAGGCAGAAGAAAATAACGGAAGAGTTGAAAATGCTGGAAAAATTGGTGACACAGGACTGACAGATGGGCTACACATTCATATGCAAGTGATTGACTTGAATGCTCTATATGAAATTTTTGATGCTAATGAGCCAATTACTGCTTATGGTCTTTTTGCTGATAAGGAGAATGAACTTACTGATGAACAATTAAGAAGAATCTTCATTGACCCATCTGTAATCTATCCTCAGTTAAATGATATATAAAATTTGCTAAGCAGCATAAGGATGATAATCATCCTCTAAAGGAAATGGAGGAGGAGGTGTAGATACCCTTCTTAAACCATCAGTATTAACATGACCAAAAGATGTATCCATATCTGGTCTAATAATTACTCTAGTTTGAGCAGAAGTCATTCTATACAACAACTCTGCATGCATTGGAGACATATTTACACAGCCATGACTGGCCTGACGGCCAAAGTTGGGATGCCAATAGATACCATGTAAGAATAGGTCCGGCTTATGTCCTAAGCTCATATTCCAAGGCACATTGGGGGCTAAATAATCTACCCCCTCCAAAGGACTAAGATAATCCATCATCTCTCGCCAATTAACAATTGTTGTTCCTTCTACACTAGTCTGATCAGTAAAAAATCCTGTAGAATCTTTTCCTGTGGAAACAGGCACTTCCATCACAACCAAATCACCTTCTACAACATAAAGCCTCTGTCCATAGTATTTTGTATCTACCAATATTCTTTGATCTCTACCCCATAGGTCTGGTCTATATTGTCTTGCGTCTGGTCTGATTGAAGTAGCTTGTCCAGTGGGAAGCCTACCATTTTGTTGTAATATCTGACCCATGGGTAGAGTTAATGTCTCTCCTGGCCACATTAAAGGAGATCTGCCTCTACCCCACTCAAGTTGCTTCTTTGGTTGATAATATTGATTGTAAGTAGTCTCCATTAAGGGAGGAACTTCAATCTGATCATACTCAGCTAGAACCATATTTTCAAAAATCTGAATTTTATCATTTGGATTATCTCCAATTGGGATAGGACGAGATAGTGGCTGTCCAAAGGCTGTAGCTCCTCCATGGATAGCGACATAATACCTATTAAGCATTTCTACTTCACCAGCTTCTTCTGGGGAAATCAAGTATTCGTTATAAGCATCACCAGTTGCTTCTAAATATTGTCGTCCAATTGGTAAGAAGGAAATAGCTTGCGTTTCCGGATCAATTTTCAGTCCAGCCGATTCAAAATATTGGATAATGCTACCATCTGCTTGTTCCATTGGTTCTGTGATCGGAGCTCCCATAGTTAAGCCATGAGAATGACCTCTCCAAAAGTCTCTGATAGGACCTTCTAAATGAAAACCAGCTCTTTCACTATCAATACTTGGAAAATATATTGGGGTATTTTCTGATGGTAATTCTGGAGCTTGCCTATCTTCTGGGGTGAAGTCTTCAGCTAAAGTAGGTATGGGAAGACCTATTAAATAAATAATAGCCGCTGCTATACCCAAATCTCGAATAAGAATTAGAATTTCACGACGACTATATTTATATGATTCAATCATACTTTATTACAGTATGAAGGAAATATGACTACAGGTCAAATATTATGGAGCAGGAACTAAATTATCTTTATTTTTAAGAAATGTTTTTTGAGCAACTTCTTGAGCAGAAGAGCCAACACAGACCTCTGTGGTTGTATTAGCTGCCTCTCCTTGAATTATCATAGTCTGACAGATTGATGCAAGATGTTGCACCATTTCATCTTCAATGTCCTCTCCTAAAATTTCAATAGCTCTTGCTATACCAATTACAATCACAGAATAATCTTTGGGAGATATTTCTTCTTCAGGACCTTTGGCGACCATATCTAATAAAGCTCTGCTAAACTGCTCTCCTTCAGCTATATTACACAATATTTTCAAAACTCTCTCAACAGACCCCATCCTCTCGTCACCCAAATCTAAACTCCGTACTTTATGCATACCAAATACAGCTGCTGTAAGTTTTTCAACCGCTTCTCTTTTTAACATAAAAGGAATTTCTAATATTACTTTCTATTACAAAATAGGTAATTCCTACAAATATATGACTAATAAAATATGTAGTCAATACAAGCTCCCTATATAAGAAAAACATCCTAACCATAGCCCTATTGCCCCCAACCCGCATTTCCATTAAACTTAAGTTAATATGTCTTCTCAAGCTCTCAATATTAAAAATCTTTCTTTCTCATTTGGAAAAAATGCAGTCCTTAAAGATATTAACTTAGAAATAAAACATGGTGAAATTTTTGCTTTGATTGGCCCCAATGGAGCTGGTAAATCTACATTATTTAGACTTATTTCTGGATTACTCCCCATTCAAAAAGGCTCTATTGAAGTTAATGGGCACTCATTATCTGACTCTCTGAGTGAAGCAAAAGCTAGTCAAATGCTACTGACAGATGATCCTAATATTTACCCATATTTAACTGGCAAAGAATTTATCCATATGCATGCTTCTTTGAGAGGAATTAAAGAAAGCAAGGTGAGCAAAGAACTTCCAAAACTAAAAAAGATATTTCCTACGCTAGCTAACCTTGAAGAACCTATTGGAGAACAATCTAGAGGAAATAAACAAAAAATCCAAATTATTTGTGCAATGTTAACAAAACCAAAACTTCTTCTTAGTGATGAGCCTATTGTTGGATTAGACCCAAGTAGTGTTGTTACTTTTGGAGAAACCTTAGAAGAATTTGTCAAAGAAAAAAACAGTGTTTTATTGGCACTCCATACATTAGACTTTGCTCAAAAATATGCTCATAAAGTAGGAATCTTAATTAATGGAGAATTAGTGATCATTAAAGATATTGGCAAAAGTGACCTTTACAAACTTTACCAAAAATATACGAGTTAAATGACCGTTTTACTTAAACTTTTTCTAACTGATTTTAAACAAGCCAGCTTCTGGCTTAAAAAACATACAATTGCTAAAATTTTAGTCTCAATTGCATCACTATTACTCTTAACTGGTTTAGTTAATATTTTATTCTGGGGAAGTTATTCATACTTTTGGTCTATTTCACCCTATCAACCTTACGGAAAACTTACAGCTATCTATGCTCTGCACAGTGGTTTGATTATTACAGCCTGGTTTGTTTTCTTAAGTAGTTTTATTCAAATATTCCGATCTATTATCAAACCAAGTAAAGAACTTATTTATTTAATGGGACAACCTGTTAAACCAATCACTATCAGCTTATGGATATCATTCAGAGCATGGATCATTAATACATTTTTGATGTTAATCTTCTGGCTTCCAGTGACTTTCTCATATAACTTAGTATTTGGTGAGTTTTCTACCACTTCTCTCATTACTAACATCGTACTTATTACCAGTGTTATCACAGCAGCTATCCAAGTTACTTCTACATTTATTTCTTTGATCGTGACACCTCTTCTCAAAGGCCATGAGTCATGGTTAGCGGCAGGAGGTACAATTAGCTTTTTGGGAATATCATGGGGACTAATTGGATTAGTCTTTCCACAGTCTCTCAGAGAATTGATTAGGATTGATATAGATAAATTTGATCAATTATTTTCTAACTTACCTCTAAATCAAAATTGGGTAATTACAAGAAAAATTATTCAATTCTTAGAAACAACACAAATAAGTTACTTAGTTCTTCCCATTATATTTTTCTTGATCTTAATTATTGTTGGTATTTTTATTAACCAATTTTTATTAATAAAATCATGGCAAAGAGTTTTAGCCAAAGCTTACAACAGACACCCTCTTTCACCTCCAATATATTGGTGGTATCAAAAACCTCATATCATAAAAGAAACCTTACTTATGATAAGAGATCACTCAGAAAGAAATTCATTCTTTTTCTTCTTAGGATTACTCGGATTCTTCTTTTTCTTTCTCCAAAGATCTCTTAATATAAATCAAGATTTAAGCCAAAGCTTAGAGTCATTAACGGCATTCTCTTTAGGTGCAGTCTTATTTATTTCAACAGCCTTCTTACTCAGGATTGTCTTCCCCCTCCTCACTAAAGAGGGCCACTCTGCTTGGTATTTACTTCGAGAATGTCACAGTGGTTTAGAAGTTCATCAAACAAAAGCAACCTATGCCAAACTACTGATTGGATTACTCTTTGTATTAGTTAATTTGGGATGGTTATTAATGCCACTTTCTAAAGAAATTAAGTTATCTTTAATTGTATATTCAAGTTTTGGTGTAATCTTACTTGGTTGGCTTAATACTGTTATGGGGTTAATGATGACAGAATGGGAAAAAGGTGATAATCCAGAACAAATCAGCACCAGTGGGACAGGTATATTGACTTTGATCATATCTTTAATAATTATTACTGGAATTGTTTCCAGCTACTTAAAAGTAATTCCTTACGATTGGAATATTACTTTATCAGTGCTTTCATTAGGAATTATCTTGGCCATTCATAGATTCTCAGAAGCAAAATCACAAAAGTATCAGTATCCTCAAAATTGGGATTAAATAAATATAATAAATTCTAAATTAATTTACTTGCTGATCAATAATCATCTCAATTCCAGAACTCTCAATCAATTGATCAACTCCTGGTAATTTATTTGCTGAAATAATAAGTTGAGCCAAAACTGCAAAAAATATTGCAGCAACTATGGTTGCTCCTATCACAGTAGAAACTCCTCTTACTAATCCCATCAGAAATAACCAACGCATTGAAGTAAGACGATAAAGTCTTTTCTCAATATTTTTGAGGTGTTCTAACTGTTTACTCTCTAATTGTATTTCTTTTTCTTGTAAGTTTTCTTGGGACATATTATTTTTTGGGTATTAATGGAATTAATAAACTAGTATTTTTTCTATACTTAGTATACTGCTTATTCCCCTTATATTTCTTATCATATTTTTTCTCTAATAAAGGAATGCCGCTTACAAAGAGTAATAAGAAGGTAATGAATAATGGACCAAGGATAGTCCAATAGTCACCCTGACTCATAAAGTTTGTACTGAAGATAAAGATACCCCACCATAAAGTCATCTCTCCAAAATAATTAGGATGACGTGAATATTTCCATATCCCATCAGTAATTAATTTATCTCTATTTTTCTTCTCTGATTTAAAATTAAACTTTTGCCAATCAGCGACCGTCTCAATTATTAATCCAAAGAGAAAAATAGAAAGGCCAGTAAAAGTAATAATATTACATCCTTTATCAGAAACTGTTGATAAAACAAATATTGATGGCAACATAATGACCCAGACACTTAATGCTTGCAGAATCCAAAACTTTGCAAACTCAAAAAACTTTTCTCTCATTGAATCAAAACGCTTATCTCTTCCCATTTTGAGAATACGAATAAATAAGTAAGTAACTAGTCTTAACCCCCAAAGTGTAATTAGAATTGTTAAGACAATCTGATGGAGAGAAAATTCACCCAGTCTAAATAACATAAACCACGCTAAGGCAATAAAACTCAAACCATAGGAAAGATCTGTTAACTTATCTGTTTTAAATAATGAAGCAAAAGAAAAAAAGAAACCTTGAATTGCAAAAGAAATAATTAAGGTTAGTAAATAAATATTATCCATAGATCCATTATAAACAGACTTTTTATAAATGAAAACTCTCTATAAAAAGTTCAAGAGCCAGAGAGATATTCCCTGGCTCAAGAGTTGTGTGTTGATGGACGGCTTAATTAGACAAAGATGAAGGTTGTCACGACCCAGTAAACTGCAAAGTAGAATGCAGCACTGTACACAAGGCGTACTAGCCAGTGTGCTTGATCGTTATAATTCATCTCGTCAACGACCCTCATTAGACCTGTGAACGGGGCTGTCACTGCATCAAACAATGCCAGTTTGAGGAGTGCACGAACCGCAATATCCACCGGAGCTAAGAAGATATTAAAAAGCGCCATCAGGATCCATTGAAACATTTGATTGCCTCCAATCGTATAATGGAACCGATAAGTAATTATTACCACACTTAAAGTAAACTTATCAGACCAAATCATAATTGCGCTTTCTCACACCTAATATATGTTAGTATTAAATATGAAAAATAAAAAAAATATCCTCTCTCTTCAAAGTGATACTAATCCAAAAACAAAGTGTGAAATTGATCTTATCGGAGGTGGAATAACTAGCCTTTTTCTTAATGGGAAACGAGTTCTTTATGCAGGGCCTAGGCCTGATGGTGGGATGGCATTTACTCACCCTTGTATCCCCAACTTTAATCTTGCTAAAGATCTACCTAATCATGGCCCAGCCAGAAAAGATGCCTGGATCAAAGAAGATGACAATACAATTAGTTGGGAAATGAAAGAAATAGAAAATATTTATCCCAAAGGAATCAAAGCAACCAGAGAGTTTAAATTAGGAGATAAATCAATTACTGTTATCACCACTATTTCTAATAATGGAGAAAATGATCTACCGACAAATATTGCAGAACACAACTATTTTTCATGTCCAAAGGATGAGGTTAAAAATGTAAAAGTTAATGGAGTTCCCTTTCATAAAGAAGCCCAATTAGCAAACGCTCAGTTCAATCCATGGAAAAATGAAAATATACTAGAAATACCTCTGATTGGAAAATTAGAATTTATTACCAGTGGTTACAATGCTTTTGCACAATGGTCTCAACCAGATGCTCACTTTGCTTGTATTGAACCAATTGAAATTATGCCACCAGAACCAAATAAATTTATGGAAATAGCACCTAAATTAAAACCTGGGGCAACAAAAGTATTTAAATATATAATCAAAGTCATATAGATTTAATAATTTTCAAATAATCCAACTTTTGTAAAAATCTTTGACAGTAGTTCAATTCCTTGTCCAGTTAAAGCTGGAGCATAATAATCTGATCCAGTACCAACTCTTTGATAGGCATTATCTTTTGAAGATAATATTGTTAAATAAAAAAAGAATGGATCCCTATCATTGAATGGATATCCTTCTAAAGATGCTGTGTAAACAATTTTCTTTGGATCTAAATCAATCTCTTTACCCAATTGCGCATGTTCTTGAACAACATTTGAGATTAACATTAAAGTAGTAACATTACTTCCTATCTTTACGCCAATGATAGGAATACGATAGACTCCTGCCTTAAATAAAGACCAAGCCAACTTAAGATATTCATCACCATTATTAACTGGAAAACCCTCAGAGATATCAATTACTCTTTGTTTGAGTAATGAATCAGGTAGTTCTTTTGCCATATTGGAATGAATTATATCAGTAGAAAAATAACCAAGTTAAAATTAAAATATTAGTTTATTTGTTTATCTATTAAACATTTCTAATAGTTCTACTGGGCTTCTGACACTCATATCAGCATCAACACTTTTACTACCAACCATGCAAGTTTTCATCCCAATTTTTTTTGCCGGGATTATATCTACTTTTTCTCTATCACCGACATACATTATTTCAGATGGTCTCAATTTTGATTGATTAATTAGTTCTTCAAATATTTTTAAATTGGGTTTATTAAAGCCTACTTCTACTGAAGTAATAATATATTTAAAATATTTAGTATTCAGACCTATTAGTTTTAATTTTCTTTTAATATTTTCAATTGAATTGCTATTGGTTAATAATGCTTGGTGTGGAAATTCTATTTTATCAAAAAGTTGAACTAATCTATTATTTTTTTTAATAAACAATTCTAAGGGCATTTCTTCCCATAATTTGAGAAAAAATTGAGAACCATCTAAACCTAAGTAGTCAAGAGTTTTGGTATGACTAAGCAACTTAGAACGAATCTGTTCAAATTTTACTTCAGCATCTTGAACAGAGATATTTAGATGCTTTGCAACCTTTTCAATTTTCCTACGATTTATTTCATCAGAAAAATCAGTACTATTTGGATATAGAGTACCATCTAAGTCCCAAGTAATTAATTTAATTTCTTTCATCCAACTGTGCATATACCTCCTCACTATCAACGATTGCTATTCCAAGTGAATCATCTGGCCAAGAGATTAGACCATTTAGATGATCATTTTCAAAATCTTTAAATACTCTTTGCCATGCTTCAAATAAACTTTCATTTTCATTATCTTTCTCTCGATACTGTGACATTCTTTTTTTGATTACTTTTGGATCTGTCTTCGCTACTATAAAAGCAACTTCATCTAATGAAAACTTCTCAGTTATTTTCTTTAATGACTTCTCTCTTTTTTCTGTGTAAAGATGAGTTCCATCAATTATTACTTTTTTTCCTTGTTGGGCAAATGAAATTGCCCTATCATATAATTCTTCATACACCCTATGACCTATCTTAACTACAAAATCATGTCCTTTACTATCAAAACGACTGGAATTAAAAATCTCTTGTCTAATGATATCAGTAGATAAATACTTAAACCCTAATTCCTTTGAAATCTTCTTTGCTAGTGTCGATTTTCCACTTCCAGGAAAACCAGACATAATAAGAATTTTTTTATTTTTAGGGATACTCATATGAATATATAACTACTTTTTTTCATACTAACATAGGCAACTTTTTGATTGTTGGACAGCTTGGACAATAATTATTTACTGAACTTAAAACCAGCTGACTGTCTGATTTCTCTTTGGCCCGGTAGTAACCATTAAAATCTCAACATTCAAAGATTTCTTTAAGAAGGCTAAAAACTGTACAGCTTCTTTTGGTAGTTCACTTGGTTTCTTTGCTGCCAATATGGCTTTTTGATCCCAAGTAGGTAGCTCCATAAAGACTGGCTCTATTCCCGTTAAGTATTCTTGGTCTGGTCTGTAATCTACTGACTTACCATTCTTCTTATAACCCACACATACTTTAATAGGAGTATCTGGGTAAACAATATCCATATGAGTTGGGACTAAGTATTCTACTTTTCCCACTCTCATCAAATAACTAAGTAGTGGAATATCTAAGTAATGAATATCTCTTGGTCTACCTGTCGTAGCACCATACTCATGAGCATCCTCCCTAATTCTCTCCACCATTTCTCCCTTCATCTCACTAGGTAAAACTCTACTCCCAACACTTGAAGTATAAGTAGCTTTAATTACAGCTGCCTTTACTGAAATATCATCAGGATTAACTATCCCTTCAGTAGAACCATAAATACCTTCAAAGGTACAATCCGAGACAGTACAGTCTGGGTAAACTGCCCAGTTTTTATCTAAGCCAATTGCTTGGGCTTTTTCAAAAATGAATGGAGTATTTCCTGCCCACTCTTTTGTTAAATATTGATCGCATGGCTTGATAAAGGGTAACAACTCTTTTCTCATCCTTTCTAAACGTGAAATAAAGGTAGCTTCTCCTCCTACTTTTTGTGGTTTTTTACCTAGTCTTGATGCTTCAATAGTCTTTAGTTCTAAACCTAAGCCACTAGTTAACTTTTGATAAAAGTCATAATGCTTTTTAAATGATTTCTTCCAGTCTTTACGAGCTAAATCTCTCATTCGTAATGGATGACGATAAATGATATCAGCATATGCTTGTGATATTCCTCTTCCAGTTGATCCGCTATATCCCTTTGTTGCATATTTTATGGCATATTCAAATGCACGATGAGTATCAAGAC